>Ga0136846_1221227_pt1 | contig 216002 bp, 183 predicted proteins | sample HopSoiMetagenom2_FD_96841 | JGI IMG/M metagenome (GOLD analysis project Ga0136846, IMG submission 96841) | Grasslands soil microbial communities from Hopland, California, USA - 2 Assembly 2016 (version 4) | ecosystem: Environmental > Terrestrial > Soil > Grasslands | place: USA: Hopland... | reverse complement strand
CACCCCCGGCCCCGCCGCCAACACCCCGCGCTGGGTCGGCATCGCCCTCGCCGCGGTGATCCTCGCCAGCCTCGCCCTGCGGACGTGGGACGCCAGCCAGGGGCTCTATGCCGGCCGCCACTTCGATGAGCGGTTCACCTTCAAGAACGTCTCCGCCATCCTCAAGCATGGCGAGTACAAACCGCGGCACGCCTTCTATCTGAGCCTCTCCTACCTCCCGCAGACGGCCGTGCTGGCGGCGAGCGACGCCCTGTACAGGTTGACGGGCCGGCCGCTCTTCTCCATCTTCGGGGAGTCCAAGGACGGCAACTCCCCCACCGCCTACTGGCTCGCCCGGATGGTCAACGTCGTCTATGGAGCTTTAAGCCTGTGGGTCCTGTTCCTCGTCGGCCGCCGCCTCTACTCGCCCGAGGTGGGGCTGCTGGCGGCGGCCGTGCTGGCGGCGTTTCCGCGGCACGTCACGAGCTCGACGGAGTTCAAGCCGGACATCCTCGTCATCCTCCTCACGGTGGTCACCTTTCATTGGACGCTGGCCGCGGCCTCCAGGCCGTCCCTGGGCCGCTTTCTCCGCGTGGGGCTGGGGGTGGGCCTCGCCGTGTCGACCAAGTACACGGGGATCGCCAGCGCCCTCCCCATCACGGCGGCGGTGCTCAGGAACGGCTGGCACGACCGGCGGCAGTGGCTCTGGCTGGCGCTGGCGGGCGCGACCTCGATCCTGACCTTCCTGGTCCTCAATCCGTTCCTGGACGTGGTCTTCCAGTTCATTCCCATCCTGGTCCACGGCTACGTCGCCAAGGGAGTCGAGGAGCAGAGCAACCACTGGGTGGTGTTCGAGCGGCAGGTCGAATTCCTGATCGCCCATCACGGCCCGGTGGTCGCCGTCTTCGTGCTGCTGGGAATCGTCGGCCTGCTGTGGCGCATCTGGCGGCCGGCTCCTGAGGATACCGAGGATTGGCGGCTGGGCTCGATGCTGGTCCTCTCCGTGCTCCTCGGCTACTCCTTGCTGCACTCCCTGGGGATGACCCTGTTCCGCAGCCAGAACTACCTGCCCGTGGTGCTATTCTCCTCGCTCGCCGCGGCCTGGGCCATGGTAGAGACGTGGCGGCACCTCTCCCGTCGCATCGTCTGGCTCGGCTGGCGGCCGGCGATCCCGTTGCTGGGGATCGGCGTCTGCGCGGCTCTGGTAGCGCAGGAGGCGAGCGTCGTCTACACCCGCGTGGTGCCCACGACGTTCGCGGCGGTCAACGACTCCCTGCTCGCCCTGGAGCCGCCGGGGCTGCGGCATGTGGTCTACGAAACCGCGCTGGGACGCTTCCAGTGGGGCGACAAGCCGCGCCGGCCGCTGCTCAGCCCGCTGGATCGCTTGGCCGGACAGGACCCGCACTCCCTGGATCGATCTGACGTGGAGGTCTTCCCCGCCGAGCGCCTCGACGGACCGGACGCCGCCTTCTACCGCAGCCGCCTCGCCCGCGTGCCCAAGGCCCCGACGGAGCAGACGGAGGTCGTGGACAGCCGCCTCCTGCGCCGGCGCGGGGAGTCCGTGGTGGTGGTGCGCCACCCCTGGGACCTGGAAAGCTCGGTGGAGATCGAGCTGAGCCGGCCGCCGAACGCGCCGTTCCTCGCCGGCCGCCTGCCCGAGGGGCGCTACCAGCCGGGGGACGTCCTCTCTATTCAGGTCGCAGTGCCAAAGGCGGCGGCGGACGAGGACGTCCATGCCGTGCGGCTCGGGCCAGGGAATCGAGAGATCCAGCTCGTCGACACCGGCCGGCACCGCAACCGGATCTTCCGCACCAGTCCGCGGTTCGAGCTCGCCCCCGGGGAGACCGGAGAGATCGAGGTGCGCATCCCCGCCGCTCCCGAGGACTCGGCCGAAGGCTTCCGCCTCCAGGTCTACCGCTGGCGCCCGCCGGCCGCGGCGAACCCTTGAGAACCGACCGCCGTTTTTCGACCGGCCTGCTCGGCGGGAGCGTCCTGCTCCTGGTGACGCTCAACGTCGCCAACGCGCTGCACTTCGCTTTTCACATCGCCATGGCGCGGCTGCTGGGTCCCGCGGGCTACGGGGCGCTCTCGGCGCTGCTGGCCATCCTCTACGTGCTCAACGTCTTCGCCGAGTCGGTGCAGACCATCCTCGCCCGCTACGCCTCCCGCGAGCCGGACCCCGGCCGGCTGCACGACCTCCTTCGTCGCGCCCTGCGCAAAGGAGGCCGGGCCACGCTGGCGATGACGGCGGTCCTCCTGGCGGCGGCGGTCCCGCTGGGGATCTGGCTGCGCATCCCCTATTCGCTGATGGCCCTCTTCTCGCTCTCGACGGTCGGGGTGGGCCTGCTCCCCATCCACCGCGGCGTGCTCCAGGGGATGAAGCGGTTCCGGGCCCTGGGGGAGAACATGATCTGGGAGGTGCTGGCGAAGCTCGTCGTCGGCGTCGGCTTGGTCTGGCTAGGCGCCCGGGAGTACGGCGCCGTGGCGGGGGTGAGCCTGGGGTTCTGCGTCGCCTTCGCCCTCTCGCGGCTCCCCCTGCGCGACGTCTACCGGACTCCGCCGTCGCGGGCGGCGGCGCCGGACCTCTATCAATACAGCCTGCCGGTGTTCGTGGTGACGGCGACGGTGATGGGCTTCTACAGTCTGGACGTCCTCCTCGCCCGCGCCTTCTTCCCGGACGCCGTGGCCGGGGGCTACGCCGTGGCCTCGTTCCTGGGCAAATCGATCCTCCTGGGCACGGCGCCGGTGACCAAGGCCATGTTCCCGTTGTCCGCGGAGGCCGCGGAGCGGCGGGACGGCGGCGGCCGTCGCCTCCTCGCCGGCACGCTGGGCATCCTGGCTGCGTGCGTGATCCCCGTCCTCGCCGCCTTCGCGCTGATCCCGGGGCCGCTGGTGCGCGGCATGGGGGGAAGGAGCTACCTGGGCGCCACGGACCTCGTGCTCCCCTTGGGGATCGCCATGGTTCTGATGGCTTTCAGCAACGCCCTGCTCCTCTACCGCCTCTCCACGGGTAGATTGAGATTCTGGGCGGCGCTGCCGGTGCTGATCCCTTTGGAGGTTGCGGCCCTGGCCGTCTTCCGCGGCTCGGCTTTGGAATTCGCTTGGACGGTGGCGGGAATGAATGGGGTGTTTTTGGCGGTGGCGGTGGTGCTCGCCGGGAGCGGCTCCGATGGCGCCCGGGATTGAAATCCCGGGCTACCGACGGTAGTCCCTGCGGGACCGCGGGACATTGAGGTGATCGGGATGTGTTACGCTATGTGGACACCTTGACCTGAAAAGAGAGGATCGATCCCGTCTTGTCTACCACGTACACGCAACTCCGGTATCACCTCGTTTTCGCCACGAAGTACCGAATGCCATTGATCACTTCCACGTTGCGAGACGACTTGTATGATTACCTTGGAGGGGTGCTGCGAGGGAACGGCGGCGTCTTACTGACCGCCGGCGGAATGCCGGATCACGTCCACCTCCTGGCAGGCTGGGGAACGACCATGCCCGTTGCCGAGATGTTGAAGCTCCTCAAGGGCGGCTCCTCGCGCTGGATCAACGATCAATCAAGAACCGCTCCAGACGGCTTTTCGTGGCAGGAAGGCTATGGGGCCTTCACCGTCAGCGCCTCTCAGGTGCCAGTGGTGCGGAGATACATCCTAAACCAGGAGGAGCACCACAAAAAGGTCTCCTTCGTGCAAGAATTCACGGGTCTTCTCAAGAAGCACGGAGTGGCCTTCAACCCAAAGGATTTCGACTGACTCACCCTCCTCCTGGGTCCCGCAGGGACTACCGTCGGTAGCCCGGGATTTCAATCCCGGGCGCTGACTGTGCGGGAGCGCTGATCGACGGTACGCCTCTCGTGGGGTACTGGTACAACCGGACCCTGGAATTCACGTGGCAAAACTGCAATCCGTATGCGTAAAGGGAGGCTCACCATAGCCAAGCTGATCTAATAGGCGATCACGTCGTGTGCGGGACACGAACCAGCCGTCAGAAGTCCCCTGGCTCGATCCCAGGGCCCGGTTGACCCCGAAAGCCTTTCGTTATGAGCCACACCGCCAGAATCAACTGACTCAACCCGAGCGGTGCGAGCATCGGAAATACAACCTCATGACCAAAGATTGGCATCCCCACCCCTGTGACCTGCAGCACGACAGCGATCAGGCCAAAGCCAGCGAGCACACGCGGAATCAGTGCGAACCGATATAGCACGGCGTAGAGCACGAAGATCGTGAGACCGTCGAAGATCCGAGCCATGAAGTGCGGCCAGTTTCTCGCGGAAGCCACGACGACTCGGACCGTCTCAAGCTGTTCGCGCTGGGCGGCACTCGCCTTGGCATAGGCCTCGCTCACGGAGACCATGGACATCACGGCTGCGTTCTCGACCACAGCCACCGCGAGGACTACCCCGGCCAGCGCGACAAACCAGAGCGCCATCGTTCGGGTGCGTTGGTAAAAGACGGGGAACGCCGTGATCGCAATGCCCACCCACAATGCCTCTAGAATCAGCCCGAGGACTACAGCCAGACCTAGTTGTCGCGAGTGGGAAGCGGCATTCACAAGAAACCCCGGCGCATCGAAGAGCGGCGCTTCCAAGACGAAGTTCACCATTACACCGCCGACCATCTGGATGATGATCAGAACGCCGATGATGCGACCAGCGCGGATGGCAGCTTCCATGTTAGGTTCCTCCTGAAAGAGATGACGAATTCTCGCGGTGCCGCATCACGTTTCTGCCCCTCACGGCGGGCGGCGAGCCGACCGTCCGCGTGCACGGGCGGGGTTGGGCGCTCTATTCAACGGCCGCTCCAAATTGATCGTTGAACCAGTCACGCAGAAGACTCTTAGATTGAAAGAACTGTTGCGCGAAGGCCAGCACAGCGTTAGCTCTTATGCCCTCGATTCGGAGGAGGTGCGTTCTTAGCGTCGCATCCTGCACCCTTCCGTGTGCCAAGTTTTGGCCGACTCTAACCTCCGCATCAGATCCGCGATACAAGTTAACAGCAAGGTCGAGATGTTTGACGTTAGCTGCCTCTACTGCCTTACCTCGAGGCTCTGTAGTATCCCAATGTATGACCCGTCCCAACAGAAAGCCCTCGACCTCGCGCAAATCGGCAAGTTCTTCGACCATCATTGTGAAGTAGTCTGGACCTCTTCGGCCAGCGTGTACTTCTAAGCGCCGGAGGTGACGAACATGGAAATCCCAATAGTCTTGTGGGTTGTCTCTTGGGTCGGTTGGAGGCTCAATCCAATATGCCGCCCCCGTTGTCTGACGTGGGTACAGATTTAGATTAACCCACCAGGAAGGATCAGCAGGTATCAGAATGGCTTCCTGGAGCCTCACAGAAGGCTCCTCATCTTTGACAAAATACGGATCGAGCCTAAGAAATAGCGGTAGTCCCGGAAAGGTAGAACGACTCCAGGAAACGATGGATGAGTGCAGAAAAGGGTCAAATCGCAAGAAGCTGGTTCCAACCTTAGTGACTCCATCGCCACGATGATGCCCGAGAAGTTCGTATGGCAAGAGTTTGTTATTTACGGTTGCGGAAAGAAACTGAGGCAAACGCGAGAATAGCGGCTGCGTCCCATGATAAGGCTCGAAGCGCCTCTCAAGGGTGAGGTTAGAAACCTCCCTTTCCATCTCTATACAGACGACGAACGCTGCAACGCGGCGCTTACCCACAAGCTCAGAAAAATACCCCGTTGTGAGTAGGCTAATAACGGATTCCTCATCAGTCCCGGAAAGGAGGTCTCCTCTAAGATCGACAACGCTCAGAGTGACCTCATCATGCTCTTCCAGCCGGTCACGCAAGAGCACAAAGGCAGAAATCTCAGCTTCGACACACTCACGGGCTAGTGCGTGAAGTTGGTTCGAGTACGTCTCAATCTCTTCCATATCATCCTTTTATGTGTGCGCCCAACGTTCCAAAGCTAACCGACGGGATCGCGCGTCAGCGCGGTATCCGTCCGGTTGAGCGTGGGGTTGTGCGCTTCTTCAAGCCCCTCCGCGCAGCGCGAGAGGGTGGCTCCGGCTCGACAGAGATATTAACGTGGCGATAGCGGACTCCTTCCTCCTCGAAGTCAGGTGGGAGGGAGCAACGACCTTGAGACACCAAGACTAGAAACCGCTGCTTCTCGAGCTGAAAGCCAGCTAGGGAACCTTCGGAATAGAGCTTAGCTTCATCATAGGCCTCTCTGGCCTTCGTCGCCGGATTGTCGCTATGCCGCACCAGTTTCCACTCAGTAAGAACTAGCGCCTCGGCCGATCGCTCAGCCTCGGCTAAGTCGACCCGATCATGGAAGATGAGGTCAGTACGCTCGCCAGTGCTAGCGGCTTTAAAGGCCCAGATCCCATGCGACAAAAGGTGAGCAGCGCCCAGCTTTTCGCACGCAAGTTCCCCATCGGCATAAGCACGTTGCCAGCGTTCGGCAACTTCCGCATCGGCGACAATGCACCTCTGGAGATGCGAGAATGCTCTCTCGGAGAGGCGACGCGCAGTTGTTTCAAACTCGGTAAGCTTGTAAGAAAGCTCCGCCTCGAGAGTGGCGAGCTCTACCAAGCGAAGCTGAACCGAAATCTTCGTACCGGTAGTAGAGGTAATGTGTTCTGCGTCTGCGTTAAAATGGGGCCGAGCCCTCTCGACAAATCCTCGAAGAGCTGCTGCTGCCTGCACTGGGAGCACGCGCTCATAGGCTTGAAGAAAGATCTCTAGACCCCTAAAGATCTCCTGTGAATTGCGGAGCAACTCCTTCGCGATTTCCGGCGGGTTTCTTTCCTCAGGCGAGAGAGAGCGGAGATAGAACTCCCCCGCTCCTAAGATTCCGGAGATCCGCCTAGATAACGCTACCCACTCTGCTCTCCAAGCGAGTAACACGATACCTCCTTGGAACGCGCGACGCACGACGCTATGACGCTTCACCGTGCGGACGGCGAAACCGACCGGCCGGTGGAAGCGAGAGTTCTACGCTCTTAGCAACCACCGAGCAGACCGAGAGTTGCCACTACTGTAGCGCGGCAGCAAAAAATCAACTCATGCCGCCGCCATGCCGAGATGGAACTCTGTATCTTCTCGCAGCGCATCGTCATGTTCCTTCGGCCCCTCTTGGCGTAGAACGTCACTCTGAACTTATCCGCCTAGTCCTTAGCGACTCAACCCCGGATTTCGGCCCGGAAACCATAGCGACTGTCTATCCTCCTCATTCTGCGGTTCATTAGGATGATATCCCGGTTCCTAAACCTCGTCAATGCCTCGGGTGCCGAGCGATAAGCATGCGCAGGCGTCGTTTCGGGGGCACCCTACAGGCGGAAGGCTGCAGTCCGGCCCCGCCGTATGTCACTGTAAGAACTGGAGTTGGAACAGTCGGTCGAGCCAGGACGTTCGGATAAGCATCCTCGCGGCTCCGTGTAAGTAACTCCCTGCCATCAATACGGAGACGTACAGATGTCGGCGGTCCGCACGTTGAACCACCTGCGGGCGGGCGGATGCCGCGGGGGCAGCGACCTCATAGCACCCACTCCTCTGCAGGCCACAATCCCGAGCCCGTAGGGCGGCAGACTCATAGCCCAGTGCGTAAGCGCTGGGACAACGTGCACGATCCATCCGAATTGAGCCCTGTCAAGGGCGCCCTTGGCAGGGCTGGAATTGAATCTACCGCCGCCTACCCAGGGCTGACGCCCTGGGCTACGAGTATGCCGCCCTACGGGCTCGGGGTTGTGGCCTGCGGAGGATAGGCCACCGTAATTATGGTTGGGAAGGAACGGCCTCGCCAAGGATCTGGAGATGATGGAGAATCCATAGCTGGAACAATTCGTTCCGCTCGAATTCTTCCCTGCCGCCGCTCCCGTACCTCTCGATGCGTTCGATAGACTCCAGGATGTCGAGAACCCGCTCCCGGACCTCCCTCACAACGGCACCGCTTCCTGTAAAACCCGGTCCCTGATGCGAGCTTTCAGGCCCCGCTCAGTGACGACGTCGACCGGTTGGCTCAGGAGCGCTCGAAGATCCTCGAGGAGGCCTCCCAGGTCGAGCAGGCTTCGGCCGCTTCCCATGTCGACCAGAAAGTCGACGTCGCTCCGCTCGTCCGCTTCACCGCGTGCCACTGAGCCGAAAACCCGGACGTTGGTGGCACCGTGAAGGGTGGCCAGACGGAGAATCTCGGTCCTTCGGTGCCGTAGCTCTTCGATTCCCATACTACATACTCTCTGAGCGCCGCAGTCAGGCGTCGCGCCTAGAGGATACCACTCCCCCTACCGCTTCCCCCCCGCCACATACCCCAGCGACCGTAGTTCCTCCTCCTGCTGCGGCGTGAGGTGGGGCTGCTTGCCGATCGAGCGGCCGAGGGCGGTCTCGTCGCCGTTGGCGGCCAGCCAGGCGTTCTTGAGCTGGTGGGCCAGGCGCTGGATCGCCTGCGGGTCCTCCACCTTCACCGTGCCCTGCGGCGTCCAGCGCCAGAGGGAGAGCTGGGGGGGCTCGGCGGGCAGCCCGGTCAACGGCAGGACCGAGGAGAACTGCTTGTCCAGGCGGTTGAAGATGGCGGCCGCCGGCTCGGTCAGCGGCGGCTGCGGCTGGCCGCCGATCCCCGCATAGCGGGCGCGGAAGTAGTCCGGCTCCGGCTTGCCGAAATGGCTCTCCCAGAGGAGTTGCAGGTCGCCGTCCACCAGCGAGAAGCGGTTGACGGCGTTGCCCAGGTAGAGCTCGGAGAGGGCTCCTTTGTCGAACGGCTGGAAGAAGCTGGGCGCCGCGCCGGCCTCAAGGGTGCCGCCGGCCGCCTCGATGAGCGTCGGCGCTACCCGCACGTTGGCCACCCGGCGGCCAGCCGTCAGGGCGAGCTTGCGCTGGAACCCCTTGGGCAGCTTGATCACCAGCGGCACCTCCACCAGCACGTGGCCGAGGTTGCCGCCGTGAGCGATCTGGCCGTTCTCCTTGAACTCCTCGCCGTGGTCGGCGGTGACGGCGAGGAGCGTCCTGTCCCACTGGCCGCTGCGCTTCAACGCCTCCAGCATGCGGCTCAGCATGGTGTCGGCGTAGGCGGCGTTGAGCTTGTACATGGCCCGGAAGAGCCGCTCCTTGTCCGCCGGCAGCGGCACGGCCGGATCGGCGTAGGGCTCGAGTTCCAGGGGCTTGATCTGCTGCGGCAGGTCGGGGGGGATCTCGTCGAGCCGGTCGAGGAGCGGATCGCGCCGGACGTAGGGAGCGTGCGGCGGCAGGATGTGGATCCAGACGAATTCCCGGTCCCCCTTGAGCTGCTCGAGATACGCCACCGCCCGCTTCCCCTGATTCAGGTACTGGAAGAGGTCGAACCCCTGGGCGTAGCCGAACCGCGCCTCCAGCCAGTAGTTGGAGCGGAAGGCCGCGGTCTTGTAGCCCACCTTCTTGAGCGACTCGGGGAGGGTGACGAAGCGGTCGTCCAGCACCGCGCGGTCGTTGGCCCAGCTCTGGGCCCGCCAGGGCTGGAAGCCGGTGAAGAGGGCCGCCATGGAGGGGACGGTCCAACTCGACGGCGAGATGGCGCGGCCGGCGTAGTCGGACGATCTGGCCAGGGCGCTCAGCGCCGGCATCACTTTGGGCGGCCCGCCCAGGGCGCCCACCATGTCGGCCCGCAAGGCGTCGATGGTGATCAGCACGATGGGTCCCTGGTGGACCGGCGGCCCCCAGTGACAGGCGAGGGGGAGCAGACCCAGGGCCGTGGTTGCGATCGTCGCAGTCAGAATTCGTCGTAGCAAGCGTGGTCCTCTCGTCCCGGCCCCATTCTAGATTGCGTCGCTGTACGCGCTGACTCGCTTAGGGTAGGGGCGGGTCTGGACGGGCGGGAGGGGGCGCAACCCGCCCTGCGACGCCGGAATCGTCCGTACCAGGGCGGGTCGAGCCCCCAACCCTGCCGTCCAGACCCGCCCCTACCCTAAGCCTCAAGGCCAGGTCCCAACGGCGGGTCCGGGAACTGCGGTAGGATACCCTAGTGTGGGGAACGTCATTTCGCCCGCTGAGAGGATTCTTCTGTCTCCTCTTCTTCTACGGATCACTCGCCGCAGCCGTCGCTCAGGAAGATCCGGTCCAGGCCGCGCGTGAGGGCCTGGTCCTGATCCCCCAGGGGAATTCGGCCCGCCTCGAGCTGCCCGGCGGCCAGGCCTTGCAGGTGAGCCTGCCGGAGCGGGCGGAGGTCTCCTCCCTCGCCGCCGTTTCGGACACGGCCGCCGGCTGGGTGGCTGCCGGCAGCTTCCCCGATGCCGCCGGGCGCCAGCGCCTGTTCCTGCTGACCGGGGACGACAAGGGCTCGCGATCACTCCCCGAGCCGCCGGAGCAGCCCCCGCAGATACCGCAGCAGCGACGCGCGCCCGTGCTCCTGGTGGACGGCGGCCGGCTGGCCGGTCTCGCCTGGCTGGAGGGGGACGGTCTCCGGACGCTCGCCGTGCGCGCCGCCGCCTGGAACGGCCGGCGCTGGCAGGCGGCCCAGTGGGTCTCCCACCCCGGTCCGGGCAGCCAGCTCGCGCTGACCGGCGCCGTGCTGGCCGACGGCTCCTGGCTGCTGGCCTGGAGCGCCTTCGACGGCACGGCCGACGAGATCGTCTGGAGCCAACGGGTGGGATCGAACTGGCTCCCCGTGCGCCGGCTCTCCGCTCCCAACGCCGTGCCCGACATCACGCCTGCTCTCACTGCCACCGCCGGCGGCGGCGCGCTGATCGCCTGGAGCCGCTACGACGGCCACGGGTATCAACTGCGGATGGCCCGCTTCGAGCGGGGAGAGTGGCGCGACGAGCGCGCCGCCGGCCCCTCCGGCTCTCTCTACCCTGCCTTCCTGGGCGGCCCCGATCGCCCCCGCCTGCTCTACCTGGAGGCCGCGGCCAAGGCCTGGTCCGTGCTCGACCTCGACGGCACGGGCCGGGTGCAGGCGAAGGCGTCCATCTCCTCGTCCTCGCTGAGCCGCCCCGTGGTCGATTCGCTGGGCGGCGGCGTCCGCCTGCGCTGGCCGGCCGAAAAGCGGCAGGGGACAGCCGCGCTGAAACCCCTGGAAAAGGTGCCGTGACCCGCTGCCCGCTCGCCTCCGCCGTCTTCCTCTTCGGCCTGGTTCCCGCCCTCGCCGCGGCCCAGACCACGGCCCGGAAGTACATCTGCTTCGGCGACAGCATCACCGAGGGGAGAGGGGATGATCCGGCGCGGGCGAATCCCGGCTATCCGCCGCGCCTGCAAGCCCTTCTTCAGGGTGCGGGCGTGAGCGCCACGGTGCTCAACCGCGGCGTGGGCGGCGAGCGGACGCCGGACAGCCTCTCCCGCATCGACAGCGTGGTGGCCGAGGGCGCGCCGGGCGATTACTTCCTGCTGATGGAGGGGACGAACGACATCTCGCGCGCCATCTCCCCCGAGACCACCATCTTCAACCTCGACGAGATGGCCCGCCGGGCCGAGGTGAAGAACATCCTGGCGCTCCACGCGACGGTCATCCCCCGCAAGCCGGACGCCAAGGTGGACGCCGACAACCTCCTCACCGACGCCCTGAACGGCCGCGTCCGCAACCTCGCGGGCCTGCGTCAGCGGCGGGAGGCCGACCCCTACGAGGTCTTCCGCTCGACGCCGAACCTCTTCAGCGGCTTCTACGTGGTGGCAGCGGACGACCCCGTGGGCCACCCCAACGCCGCGGGCTACGACATCCTCGCCCGGGTCTTCTTCAACGCCCTCCAGGGGATCGACACGGTGCCCCCCGTCACCGGCATCGTGAGCCCGGCCAATGGCGCCAAGGACGTGGCGGCCAGCACGAGGATCGACGTCGACGTCTGGGACTTCGGGACGGGGATCGACGTCGCGAACACCTTCCTGCTGGTCAATGGCGCGGTGACGCCGACGGTGCCGAGCGGCAACGCGGTCCGCGCCCATCTGAGCTACCAGCCGCCGGCTCCCCTCGCCGGGATCGTGAGCGTCGGCCTGCGCTCTCGCGACCTCGCGACGCCGTCCAACACGGTGGACCGGGAGATCCTCCGCTTCACCATCGCCGGCACCACAACCGTCACCCTCCAGGGAGACCTCAACCTGGACAACCGGGTGGACGGCTCCGACCTGGTGATCTTCGCCCTCCACTTCGGCGCCCTGCGCGGCAGCGCCACCTATGACGCCAGAGCCGACCTCAACGCCGACGGCAAGATCGACGGCCTGGACCTGGCGATCCTGGCGTCGAACTTCGGGAAGTCGGCAACTCAATGAAGGGAGGGCACATGGCTTGACGGAAATCCGGGAATACGGTTTACTGGCTCTATGAAGGCGACGATCGAAATTCCGGATGAACTCTATCGCCTCGTCAAGGCCAAGAGCGCCCTCGAGGGGCGAGCGGTGCGTGAGGTGACTGTCGAGCTCTATCAGCACTATGTCAGAAAAGGCGAGGCGCCTGAGTCTGCGGCTCGCGAGGCCGCAACTACCGGGGGTCCGGCGGAGGGGCGAACGATCCCAACCTGGTTCGGGGTCCTCGGAAAAACCGCGCGCGCCGTTACGCAGCACGACATGAGCGCGATCCGCGAAAGCATTGCCCGGGGCATCGCTCGGGATCGCGACCTGTGATCATCGGCCTTGATACCTCGGTCGTGGTGCGTGTATTGACAGGCGAGCCTGGCGACTTGGCTCTCGTCGCGCTGGACTACCTCCAGAAGCGCCTGAAGGCGGGGAATCGGGTCTTCGTCTCCGACTGGGTCATTGCAGAAGCTTATTATGCCCTCCAGCATCACTACGGGGCGTCAAAGAAAGATACTCTGGATGCCTTGCGTGATTTCCTGGCCAGCCCGGGTATCGAGGGAACTGGTGAGGTTGCGGCGGTTCTTACCACTCCGGATTTGGAATCCGCAAAGCCGGGATTCATCGATCGCGTGATCCACCGCAATTATCTACGCTCAGGTGCCGAGGAAGTGGTAACGTTCGAGAAAGCCGCCGCCAAGCTTCCTCAAGTGCGCGTTCTCGCGCCATGACATAGAGCGTCGTAATCCTTCATCCGGAGCTCGGAGACGAAGCCCGCGGCATGGAGATCACGTGTGGTCTCGTGGACTGCGTCGAGGATTCGGCTGGTTTTCTTGGTCTTGGTCTTCATGGAAAATCTCCTGTAAGGCCTCACTGGCAACCAGCCGCGCCAAGTCAATGAGCGAAGAATGACAGATCACCATGCGCGTGCAGTAGGTCCTCCGCCAGATCGGAGGCTGTGTAGTGGCGGGGAATCCGACGTTCACCCAGAAGCTGTTCAAACTGCCACCGGCTCATCTGTGCGAGAATCCGGGCCTTCCCGAGAGACAGAACGCCCCGCCGATAGAGGGCCAGAGCCAGCTCGCGCCGGATCTCACCCTCGGCTTCTTCAGGGGGGAACCTGAGGGCGTCGACAACATCTGAGGGAACTTCGAGTGTGAGCTTGGGCATCTGTGGTGACCTCACTTGAGACTCCATTATGACGCGCGGGCAGCCTAGTTCACATACCCCAAAGCCCGCAGCGCCCGCTCGTTCTCGCCGTTGACCTCCTCTTCGCCGCCTTCGGCGCGGGCGCGGCGCATCCAGCTCGCCAGCTCGCGGCGCAGACGGCGGACCTCCTCAGGCTTCTCGGCGGCGAGGTTTCGGGTCTCCCCCGGGTCGTCCCGCAGGTTGTAGAGCTCGAAGCCTCCGGTGCTGGAGCTTGCGGCCTTCGAGCGCTTCCCCCCGGAGTTGAAGACCAGCTTCCAGATACCCTCCTGGACGCTGTGGTAGAGGTCGGGCTGGCGTCCGGCTTCGGAGAAGGCCTGGCGGAAGTCGCCGGCGCCGGTCGTCGCGTCCCCCGAGGGTCGCAGCAACGGCCAGAGGCTGTGTCCTTCGAGCCCCTCGACCTTGCGGTCCGGGGCGATCAGGTCCTTGAGCGTCGGGTAGAGGTCCACCAGCTCCACGGGACGGTCCACCCGGCGGCCGGCGGGCAGGCCGTTCATGAAGAAGACGAGCGGCACGTGGGCCGTGGTGTTGTAGGGCAGCGGCCCGTGCTCGAACCACGAGTCGTGCTCGCCCAGCTCTTCGCCGTGATCGGCGGTGAAGATCACCAGGCTGTCCTCCAGCAGGCCGAGCGCGCGCATCTCGTCCAGCAGCTTCTGGACGTAGGCATCGGCCAGCCCGACGTTGGCGTCGTACTGCGCGACGTAGTACTTGAGGTCGGTGTGGCCGTTCAGGGTGTACCCCTTGTTGACGAGCCGCTGGGGAATCTCCCGGTCTCCCTGAAAGAGGGGATCGCCGAGGAAAGGGTTCTGAACGCCGTCCGGCAGCATGTAGGGCGCGTGGGTGTCCGAGTAGTGGATCCAGGCGAAGAGCCGGTCCGCTTTGGCGTGCTTCTTCAACAGCGGCACGGCCACCTCGTTCACCTTGGGAGCGCTGGCCAGGGGCCGGAACAGCTTGGGATCGTCCGGGAACTCGCCGTGCCCCCAGGTCTCCGCAAACTCGTCGAAGCCGCGGTTCCAGCCGAACTTCGCCGAGACCACGGCGTTCGAGACCACGCCCACCGTCGTGTAACCGCTCTCCTTGAACAGCGCCGGCAGGGTCAGATACTTCTCCGGCACCTGCACGGCCGCCTTGTGGGTGATGCCGGTCGTGTGCGGGTAGAGGCCGGTGAACATCGACGCGAACGAGCTCCCCGTCTTCGGCCACTGGCAGACCGCGCGGTCGAAGGTCACCCCGGAGGCCGCCCTCTTTTGCAGGTCGGGCGAGGTGGCGCGGCCATAGCCGTAGAGGCTCATGTGGTCCGCCCGCAGAGTGTCCACCGTGATCAGGAAGACGTGCCGGGGGACGTGCAGGCCCGCCGCCGTGCCGCCGCCCGTCTTCCCGCCGCGGCAGCCGGCGAAGGGCAGGGCGGCGAGGGCCAGCACGAGACAAAATTTTTTCGAGAGGTTGAACGGATTCATGATCGGCTGGGGGAGCTGCCAGAAGGAGGAGATGGTACTACATGCTAACCTCGATCCCCGTCGCATGCCTCCCCTCCGCGTCCACCCCGCGAATCCGCGCTACTTCCAGGACGGGGAGGGCCGCGCCGTCTATCTCGCGGGCTCGCACCATTGGGACAACCTGGTGGACAACGGCGAGCGCCCCGGCGGCTTCGACTTCGAGGGCTACCTGGACTCCCTCGTCTCCTGGGGGCACAACTTCATCCGCCTGTGGGCGCACGAGGCATGGCTGCACGGCCTCGACCCGCGCCCCTGGCTGCGCACGGGCCCCGGGCTCGCCATCGACGGCCGCCCCCGCTTCGACCTGACCCGCTTCGACCCCGAGTACTTCGCCCGCCTGCGCTGGCGCGTGCTGCGCGCCGCCGAGCGCGGGCTCTGGGTCGCCGTGATGCTGTTCAACGGCTGGTCGATCCACAGCAAGGGCGAGGGGAACCCTTGGGACCGCCACCCCTTCAACCGGCTGAACAACGTCAACGGTGCCGACGGCGATCCCGATGCGCGGGGGGACGGCGCCGACGTCCATTCCCTGCGCGTCCCCGCCGTCACCCGTCTCCAGGAGCTCTACCTACGCCAGGTCGTGGAGACTGTGGGGGACCTGGACAACGTCCTCTGGGAGATCTCCAACGAAAGCCCTGGCACCTCGCGCGACTGGCAGTACTACATGATCCGGTTCCTGAAGGACCTGGAGTCGACCCGCAGGCGCCAGCATCCCGTGGGTATGACCTTCGCCTTTCCGGGCGGCCGCAACGAGGACCTCTTCCACAGCCCGGCGGACTGGATCTCCCCCGGCAACCGCGGCGGCTGGCGGCGCTCCCCTCCCCCGGCGGACGGCTCCAAGCTCGTCATCGTGGACACCGACCACCTCTGGGGGATCGGCGGCGGCCGGGCGTGGGTCTGGAAGACCTTCCTGCGCGGCCACCACGTCCTCTACATGGACCCCCTCGACGCCGACCCCGGCCGCGAGGAGGCCCGGCGGGCCATGGGCGACATCGTCCGCTACTCGCGGCGGCTCAACCTCGCCGCCTGCTGGCCGCGGATCAACATGTCCTCCTCCGGCTACGCCCTCGCCAACAAGCGGCCGGGAGAGGTGCTCACCTGGCTGCCCCGCGGCAGAGGATGGCTCCGCCTCTCCTGGCTGCCCGGTCCGCTGGAGCTCGAGTGGTTCAATCCCGTGAACGGGCGCTCGGTGGACGGCGGATGGAGAGAGGGAGGGGCGATCCGGTGGCTGTCCGCGCCGTGGCGAGGGGAGGCGGTGGCCCTACTGCGCAGGAGCCTGTAACAGCCTCCCCCGCCACTCTACTGCTCGTAGCGCTCAACGATCCCAGGGTCCCGGACCTTCGCCTGATCGGGGTCCTCGCCGAACTCCCGCCGCGCCCGCCGCTGCCGCAGGAGATCCCAGCACTGGTCGAGCTCCACCTGGATGGCCTGATGGCGCTTGTGATCGTCCGGCGAGCGGTCGCTGGCCTCGTCGAGCCGGTGCTCCTCGTCGACGAGATGCTGGATGCGATGCAAGATGCTCTGGTCGTCCATGGTTCCTCCAGGCTCTTATTGTAAGGTGGCCGCCACCTTCTCCGCCAACCGCTCGTAGCCGGCCGGCGTCAGGTGCTGATCGATCGGATAGTAGATCCTCTCCCCCCGCGCCAGGGCCGCCCGGAACGTCTCCGACAGGTCGAGGACGGGGATGCCGTGACGACTGAAGATCTCATGAAAGACCTCGTTCGGCCGGTTGGGATCGTATTTCGCGGCGTCGAGCCCGAACCGTTCCAGGGCAGCCCGCCAGCGGGCGGGGTCCACTTGGAGGACCGAGGGGACGATCACGGCCTGGATTCGAATCCGGCCGGCGTCCCGGGCCAGCAATGCCACGGCCCGCTCCGTGGCCGCCGCGCCCGCCTGGAGAGGCCCGGGCAGCCCCGCCTTCGCATAGAGCGACATCTCCGTCCGCAACTCACGCTGCTCCAGCGGCTCTGGCAATCCCAGGAAGCGTCGCATCGGTCCGCCCAGGCTCGAATTCTTGAGGAGCACGAAGAGATGGGAGTGATAGTAGAGCCAGCGCGACAGGCTGCGGCGCTGCTCTCCCTGGACGACCAAGGCGCCGTCTCGCACCTCCACCTTGGGACCGGGCGCCGCGTCCTGGAGGTCGTTGGCGAGGAAGACCTGGACCAGCACCACGTCAGGCTGCAACGGCCGTCCCCACCACTCGTACCAGGCCACCTCGTCCGGCACGCCGAAACCGGGCGCCCCGGCGTTCAGCACCTCGGCCCGCATTCCCCGGGCGCGGAGGATCTTTTCGAGCCGGGCCGGCCAGGTCCCCGCACCTTGAGCTCCCACGCCGAAGGTGAACGAATCCCCGGTGGCGAGAACCCGGAGTGTCCCCGGCGCCTTGGGGCCGATCTCCGGCCCTCTCAGCCCCAGAGAATTGATGGCGACGGAATCGTCGAATTCGACACGGTTGGTGACCGCCCCCCGAAACCCAGGATGGAGGCGGTAGCGGCGGGGAGGGTCCGGCTCATAGAGCCCCGGCGAGACCACCATCACCGCCTGGGGCCGCACGAGGCGGACCGCCACCTCGGCCACGAGGAGCCCGAGGCCGGCGCTTACCGCCAGCAGCAGGAGACGGGCGGCCAGTCGGCGGAGGGGGGGAAGGGGCATCGCGCCGCGGGATGGTATCAGGATCTGGATTGGCGAGCCTTCCAAGCTGCGGTACAGTTGGGCCATGGAACTCAAAGTGCTTCTCGAACAGGGTGAGGACGGATACTTCGTGGCTCACAGCCCGTCATTGAAGAGTTGCTGGTCCCAAGGTAGAACTCGCGAAGAGGCCCTCCAGAACCTCCGCGAGGCGATCGAGCTGTACTTGGAGCCGGATCCCGAAGATTTGAAAGAGCACGAGCATCGCGAGGTCGTCGGGATCGCGCTGTGAAATTGCCTCTCCTCTCGGGACGGCAGGTCGTCACAGCGCTCGAACGGCTCGGCTTCGTGGAGGTTCACCGCAAAGGAAGCCATGTCAAGATGCGGCACTCTGACGGAAGGATCATCGTCTTTCCCTATCATGATGAAGTCGATCGCTTCACACTGAAAGGCTCTTTGCGAGACGCGGAAGTCGATCTGGAGGTTTTTCTGCGGGAAGTCCGCTGAATCCTCTTTCCGATACGCCCGCCGATGCCGGATTCACCCCCGAAGGCCCCGAAGGTCGCCGCCGTCGTCGTCAACTACAACGGCAAGGACATCACGCTGCCTGCGGTCGAGAGTCTGCGGCGGATGACCTATCCCAATTTCGACCTCGTCGTCCTCGACAACGCCTCGACCGACGGCTCCCCCGAGGCGCTCGCCCAAGCCTTCCCCGACCTCCTCCAGGTGCGCGTCGACGTCAACCGCGGCAGCTCCTCCGGCTACGCCGCCGGCTTCCGCTGGGCCTTCGAGCACGGCTACGACTACGTCCTGCTGCTCAACAACGACATCGAGGTCGAGCCGGAGATGCTGGCGGAGCTGGTGAAGCTGGCCGAGGCGGACCCGAGAATCGGCTGCGTGGGTCCCAAGTGCTACTTCCACGGCGACCGGCAGCGGCTGTGGTCGGCCGGGGGCGTCCTGCGCTTCCGCGAGTCCATCACCCGCGAGCGGGGCTACGGCGAGATCGACCGCGGCCAATTCGACCAGGACGCGGACGTGGACTACGTCAACGGCTGCGCCATCCTCATCCGCCGCGCCGCCGCCGAGGCCGCGGGGAGTTGGGACGACCTCTTCTTCATCTGCGTCGATGACGCCGACTTCTGCACCCGCGTGAAGCGGCAGGGGTTTCGCTGTGTCTACGCGCACCGGGCCGTGCTCTACCACCTGGTGGCCTACACGACCGGGGGCTACAGTCCGAATCGCAACTTCCAGTTCGGCCGCAGCGGGGCCATCTACGTCCGGCGCTACGCCAACCCCTGGAACTGGCTCACCTGGCTCGTCTTCACCGCCGCCGCCCTGCCCGTGGCCTGGCTGCGCGAAGCACGCAAGGGGAATCAAGCCGCCGCGGTGGCGAAGCTGAAGGGGATCTGCGAGGGAATGCGGATTCCGCTTCCCCCGCCGCCGCGGCTCACCCCACCTGCTTGAGCCAATCCAAACGCGACCGCTGATACCAGTGCCAGCGCACCGGCCTCCCCAGGCGCATCAGCTCAGGGACCGTGACGAACCGGTACCGGTCCCCCAGATCCTGAAGCAGCCGCTCGACCGTGGCGAGGGTGGGCCGCCGATCGCGGAAGCGCTCCTCCGTCGTCGTGTACAGCGTGTCGTGAAACAGGACGATGCTCCCCCGCCGCAGTCGCCGGTAGATCCGCGCGAGCATCACCTCCGGCGGATCGTCCCGCCAGTCCTCGGCGATCACGTCCCAGCAGACGACCTTCAGGCCCGAGGCGAGAGCGTCCAGCCGCGATCCCAGGCTCTGCTCGCCATAGGGCGGGCGGAAGAGCCCGGAGGTGTGGGGACCGAGAACCTCCTGCGTCCACGCAAGCTGCCGGCGCCGGAAAGGCCCCTTGAGCGACGGCAGAGAGGGATGGTCCCACGTGTGATTGCCCAAGGCGTGACCGGCCGCCGCCATCCGCTCGATCAGCTCCGGATACCGGCGGGCGCTCTTCCCCACCACGAAGAACGTCGCCTTCGCTCCGTACCGGTCCAGGAGATCGAGAAGCGGCGGCGTGTCCTCGGGATGGGGACCGTCATCGAAAGTGAGGGCGAGGGCCGGCTCGGCCGTGGAGACGCGGATCACCGTCCCGAGTAGGAACGCGCTCTCCGAGAGGCCGCGCTTGACGGCCACCTTGAGCAGCGGCAGAGCCCCCCGGGGCGGGGAACCCTCCACCAGCGCGTCGCGTTCATTCGCGCTCACCGGTCGCGGAGCTACATCCCCGCCGGAACGACTGCCGCCGGCGGCTTGTAGACCAGCCCCTCCCGGTCCTCGGGCGGGCTCGGGTCGTAAAGACGGATAATCTCCTCGGGCACCGGCGACAGGTCCGAGGCCCGCCGCAGTTCGAAGAGGGTGGTGCCCGTGCAGCGGCGATCGAGGCTCGGCGCGCCACCGATAGAGGCCAGCTCGTCGAGATGGGCGGTGCGGAAGTCGATGCTGAAGCGGGACCGCCCCGAGGTGTTGGGCACGGTCGAGTGCAGATGCGCGCCCGAGAAAAGGATCAGACCGCCCGGCGGGCAGACGACGCGGATCTCCGGCTCCAGCTCCAGCGGCTCCAGGGGCTTGGGCTGCCTGCGGGTGTCCGCCTTGACCTCCTTGGCGGCGTTGGCGCGGCCTACCTTGTTCCACTGATAGTGGTTGTACTCGTCCGAGCTGTTCTTGACCGGCTCGTTCCAGTACCTCGGATGGAACGCGAACGAGCTCTCCGACTCGAACGGGTAGACCGGCAGCCACCAGTTGAGCTGGCACGGCGGCGAGGAGTACCAGATGTCACGATGAGGATGGAGAACGTACGCGACGCCCGCCGTCAAGTACCCGCCGCTGGTGGCAACCCGCATGCGGGGAACGTCGAAGTAGGTCTTCTCCATGTCCGCCCCGAGGTCGCGAAGGAGATCGAGCAAAAGCTCCAGCGTGCGAGGATGGTGGATGAACCGGGGCTTGAGCGGTCCGACGATCTCGATGAACCTCTCGACCGGCAGACTCTCCTGGGCCTGCTGCGGATCGAGCGGCCGGAACGCCTCCTCGATCAGCTCGCGGGCGTGCGCCGTCAAGGCCCGGGTGCTCGGGCGCGGCGAATAGACGAAAACGTCCCCGGAGTAGAGACGATGGCGGCGCTCGTCGTCGGCCAGGTGGGTATCGAAGTAGAGGGTGGTCATCAAGGGCCTCGTTAGAGGGAGGATAGTTCCAGACTGCGCTCAAACTCTCGTTTCAAATCCTTCCCACGGTGGAATCCACGCTGGGCAATCAACTCCAGGGTAGCCCGAGCTTCCTCGAAATCCTCGGGCCTCATGCGTCGCCGTAAGGCTTGGCAATCCTCCTGGTCCTTGGGCCTGCCAGCGAGAATCTTCAGCGCATAAAGATGGCCAGTCCTGACAACCGGGACAGCGACCTTCGGCATCACCTGCATGATCTCAGAGGCACGGACGATCTCGGGTTCAACTCCCGAGGAGGCGAACATGAGGTCTACGACCAGACCATCGTTCTCCTCTCCAGGTACCAGCAGGCGGACCGTCGCCAAGCGGCCCACGTCCGTTTGCTCCATCACAGCTTGCTTTGGGACCTCATAGTAGCCGCGGGACCTCAGGGCCCGAACGATCCCCTCAGCCTCTCGATCTCCAGCGACGGCGATCGCCACGTCGAGGTCTCTCGTGGTCCGCGGCTCGGCTCGGGCAGCGACCGCCAAGCCACCAATCGCAGCCCACCGAAGCCGAAGAGCTTTGAGATCGGATTCGAGCCGGAGCAGGGCCCGGGCGAGTCGGATCACCGACGGCATCAGGCGACTTCGACCAGCGGCTTAAAGGGAATGCTGTCGAAGTTCGGGTCCTTTCGCAGCCAGGCCAGGAGTCGGCGTTCGATCTGGCTGTCGCTCTCCTCCGGAAACCAGCGGTGCAGGTTCTGACGCATCATGACCTCCGCGGCCTCGTAGAGGTCGAACATGAGCTGCACCCGAGAGAGAACTCCTGGATCGCGGATCGGCTCCATGTTCCTCATTCTACTCCATTTCTGGTCTCTTGACGACTCTCCCCCGCACGCCCTCTCCCCACCTGCGCTACACTCCGCCCTCGTGAGCCGCACCGTCAATCTGGCCCTTGCGTCGGTCACGGCGTTCTTCCTGCTGTTCCCGCTGACCCTCGGCAAGCCCGGTCTGCCGACCCATCTCAAGGCGGACGAGGCGGGATACTATCTCGCGTCCCTCAGCCTCGCCCACGACCGCGACCTGCGGGTCGAGCCCAAGGACGTGGACCGCGCCTTCCAGGAGTTCCACTACGGCCCGGTCAACAACCTGATCGTGATGACCGACGACGGCTGGCGCACCGTCTACTTCGCCAAGCCCTACCTCTACTCGCTCTTCGGCGCCCCGTTCGCCTGGGAGCTCGGGGCCAACGGCCTGATCTTCTTTAACATGCTGCTGACCATGGCCATGATCTGGATGGGCTACTTCTATCTGCGGCGATACAATCCGCCGGGAGTGGCCGCCCTGTTCTCGGCCTCGTTCTTCCTGCTCAGCGTCGGCTTCTCCTACGTCTTCTGGATTCAGCCCGAAGTCTTCAACATGTTCTCCGTGGCGGCCTGCCTGTTTTTCGGCCTGCCGCGGACGGACGAGTCGGGCCTCCCCGACCGCCGCCGGGAGATCCTCTTCGCCGCGCTCTCGGGCGCCGCGCTGGTGCTCGCCGTCTACAACAAGCCCATGTTCGCGGCCGTGGGGCTCGTCCCCCTCTGGTCCTATGTCCGGGAGCGGCGGTGGAGGACGGCCGCCGTCTGGATCCTCGGCGCTGTCCTGGGGATGGCCGCCGCCGCCGGGCTCGCCGTCGCCCTCACGGGTCACCCGTCGGCCTACCTCGGCGTGCAGCGCCAGGGAATCACGCTCTGCGAGCCGGGCAAGGTGCCGATCGCGCCAGCGGCGCCCCCGGCAGTCACCCCGGCTCCCCGTCCCGCCGCAACCCCAGCCGCATTCAAGGCCCAGGCCCCGGCCAAGCCTGCCCCGGCCAGGCCTCAGGTCTCCGAGGATGGAGTGACCAACTCGGCCACCGGCAATTCCTGGTCCTGGCTGCTCCGAGCGCCGGACATCACCTTCTACGAGCTGGGCGAGAACGTCGTCTACTTCCTCGTGGGACGCCACACGGGATTTCTGGTCTACACCCCCTTCGCCGCTCTCGCCGTGCTCTTCTTCCTCCTCTCCGGCCGCGGACGGCGGACCTCGGAGCGCTGGCTGCTGCTCGGCGTGCTGGCCGCCGTGGCCCTCTACTTCCTGGTGTTCATCGCCTGGAACTGGCAGGGGGGCGGCGGCTTCGTGGGCAACCGCTACTTCATCACCGCCATCCCGGCGTTCCTCTTCCTGGTCACCGAGATCCGGCCGCCCTGGCTCATCCCGCTGGGGCACGGGATCGCCGGCCTCTTCCTGGGGCCGCTCCTCTTCACGCCGTTCGGAGCCGGCGTGCCGGAGCCCACGCTCCAGGCCCACGTGCGCGGCCTGCCATTCCGCTTCCTCCCCCTGGAGCTGTCGCTGAAAAACGTCCCGGGCTACGAGCGGGTGCCGCTGGGCGACTTCCGGATCCTGGGACGCAAAGACGTCTTCGTCCCCATCGGCGATCCCATGTGGGTGGCCGGCGCCGCCCGGGTGGAGCTCTACCTGATCGGCGATCACCCGCTGCCGCGGGCCGTCTTCCAGGTGACCAGCCTGGCCCCGAACAATCGGATCGGGCTCGCCCTGGGCGGCGAGCCCCAAGTGCTGGACTTCGGGCCGGACCCCGACTCCCGCCGCGTCATCTTCGAATCCGTGAAGCCCTATCGGGTGCGGCGACAAACCTTCGCGACCTTCTGGGTCTACCGTCTGGTGGTGACCTCGCGCACCGGCAGCGTCCAGCACTGGACGCGAGAGTATCCGCCCAACGCCTGCCCCTACTTCGTCCAGGACGACCGGACGAGCGAGAACTTCTTCGCCGGCGCCGGCCTCTCCTACCTGGGCACGGGCGCGCAGCTCGACGCCGACCTCTACGAGATTGAGTGGGGAAAGACCGAGGTGCCGGCGCAGGTCCACGCGGGCGAGAAATTCTTCATCCTCACCCGGCTGGTCAACCGCAGCGCCCACCCCTGGACGGCGGAGGGCTCGGCGCGAGTGAACCTCGCCTACCACTGGCTCGACGAGAGCGGCAAGGTGATCGAGAAGGACGGCCAGCGCACCCCTCTCCCCTGGCCCGTGCCGCCCGGCGGTCCGGTCGAAACGCGGCAGAAGGTGATCGCCCCGAAGGCGCCGGGGCGGTACGTCCTGGAGCTCGACCCGGTCTTCGAAACCGTTGCCTGGTTCGCGGAGAAGAATGGCGGCAAGACGCTGCGCCTCCCCGTCGAGGTCCTGCCGCCGGCCCCGTCCCTCCTGGAGACCCCCGGTGCTCGATAACCTGCGGGAGGATACCCGCCGGCTGCGCGAGATCAAGACCAAGCCGTTCCCCTGGTATGTGATCGAATCGCTGCTCTTCGAGACCGGCTACCAGGCCGTCGTCCTGTACCGCATCGCCCACTGGTTCAAGAGCCGGGGGATCCCCGTGCTGGGGCCGCTGATCGCGCGCTACAACCAGTTCCTGACCGGCGTGGACATCGCTCCTGGCGCGGTGATCGGCCCAGGCCTGCGGATCAGCCACGGCACGGGCCTGGTGATCGGCGGCTACGCCCGTCTCGGCCGCGGCGCCCTCCTCCTCCACGGCGTCACCATCGGCTCGCCCCACCCCGGGAGAGTCGAGAAGATGCCGGTGATCGGAGACAACATCTTCCTCGGAGCCGGCGCCAAGGTCATCGGGGACATCACGATCGGCGACGATGTCTTCATCGGAGTCAATGCCATCGTCGCCCAGGACGTCCCCAGCGGCAGCCGGGTGCTGTGCAAATCCGAGATCGAGATGACGCCGAGGCGGGACCTGGAGCCCACCCAATAAGCCCGGCGCGGCAAACGGAGGGGACATGCCGCGAGGAGCAGGAACGCCGCGGCGATCGACTCTCTACGCGAAAGGGGCCGCGGAAGAGCACATAATGCCGGCTGGATATGGCCCCTCGGGGCTCCCAGCGCGGTGCTCAACGCACCAGCAGCCAGTCGAGCCTGGCGCCAGCCAGGGCCTTGGAATCGAAGGCGATCTTGAAACCCTCGGTCTTCTTTTCCGCCACGGCTGTGAGCGTGAGCCAGGAGCACTCCCTGCGAATCGATATCGTTCAGGGCTGGGAACGTCTCTACCGCCTTCGCTGAAAAGATGGCAAAAATTCAGTTGGCCCGTTCCGACATCGCCTCTCGGCCGGCCGCGCTGGGGAGGTCGAACCAGAAGGTGCTCCCCACTCCGAGCTCGCTGTCGACGCCGATGCGTCCCCCGTGCTGCTCCACGATCGCCTTGCAGATCGCGAGACCGAGGCCCGTTCCTCCCTTGTCGCGCTTGTCCGCGGTCTCGACGTGGACGAACCGCTCGAAAATTCTCTGGTGGTAGCTGGCGGGGATGCCCTGTCCTCGGTCTTTCACGAAGATCCTCACCCAGTCGTCGTCCTTCTCCTCGGCCCACACCCGGATCTCCCGTCCCGGTGGCGAGAACTTGATCGCATTGGAGACGAGGTTGATCAGAAGCTGGACGATGCGAGCCCCATCCGCTCGTAACCGGAGCCCGGTCGGCGAGCTGAGGAGGGCGATCTGGTGTTCGTCCGCAACGGGGCGCACCGATTCCAGCGACTGCTCGAACAACGCCTGCAGGTCCACGTCCGTACACTGCATCTCGATCCTGCCGCTGTCCAGGCGCTCGAAATCCAGGATGTCGTTGATCAGGGCGGTGAGCCGGACCGCATTGCGCTCGGCCAGGAGGAGAAAGTCCCGGACCTGCGGTGAGAGGTCGCCCAACACGCCGCCCGCCAGGAGGCCCAGGGAGCCGCGGATCGAGGTCAGAGGGGTGCGCAACTCGTGGCTCACCGTGGACACGAACTCCGATTTCAGGCGATCCACCTCCCGCCGCTCCGAGATGTCCTGGAAGTTGCAGGCGAAGCGGCGGCCTTCGGGAGCCGCAAACTCGAAGAGCGCCGCCTCGGTGTAGAAGACCTCGCCGTCCTTGCGTCGCCCCCAGAGCTCCGTCACCCGGCCGATCGCCTTCCGGTGTACCTGCCGGAGGAACCGCTCCGGATCGCCGGCCGGAGCGTCGGCCAGGAGGAGCGCGACGCTCCGGCCGATCAGCTCCTCCTCCCGATAGCCGACGATCCGTTCCGCTGCCGGGTTCACCGACTCGATCCGGCTCTGCTCGTTGAACGTGATCATCCCGCCGAGCATGTGCTCCAGGATGTCGCGAGTCCGCGCCTCGCTCACCTGCGCGTCGGCGGTACGGAGGACCATCAATTCTTCCGCCTTGGCCGTGCGCGAGGTGACCACGTAGAGGAAGGCGCCGAGCAACCCGGTGAACAGGAGTCCGCCGAGGAGGATCAGCCAGGAGGACCACGACCGGTAGCGTTGCTCGAAGGCGGGCGTCGCGGCCACGTGCACTTCCCAACTGCGCCCCCCGAACACGAAGGGCTCCCGCCACCCCAGGCCACCCGCGGCCTCGTCTTTCCTGGAGGTCCACCGGGCATCGCTGTACAGCCGCTCGGGGACCGCCGGGGCCCGGTCTTCGAACAGGGCGACCGTCACACCGTCCCGCGGCAGGTCCCGGATCGCGGTCTCCACCAGGTCCTGGAGGCGGAAGGCTCCGGTCGTATAACCCCGGATCTGCCGGCGGCGCTCCTCGACGGTCGCGGGTACCGTCCCGCCACCGTAGACCGGGGCGAAAAGGAGGATGGAGAGCTGGTCCGCGCCATCGTTGACCAGCCGGATCGGGCGCGTCGCCGCGATCAGTCCCGTGTCGCGGGCACTGGAAAGGGCTTCGCGCCGCACGGGCTCCGACGCCACGTCGAGGCCCAGGGCCTTCTGGTCCGTGGCCGGCTCGACATAGCGCACCACCACGTACTCGGCCCTCGGCGCCGCCGGCACGCGCTGCCCGTGCGGATCGCGCTGGGTGATGGGAGTGCCGGCCTCGGCCTCGAAGCGTGCGCGGTCCGCAGCCTCGACGCGAGGGTTCCACGACAGACCTCGGATGCCCGGGTGCCGGCTGAGCGACCTGCCCACGAACCGGCTGAATTCCTCCCGGCTGACCGTCGGAACGCTCGCGTACAGGGCGTTGAGGGAGATCAGGATCTCCAGGTGACTGTCGCAGCCCACCCGGACGGCAGAGGCCAGCGTCCGGGCCCGATCCTGGAAGGTCCGGAGCACGGCCTCGTCCTCCTGACGCATGGCATAGCCAAAGAGGAGGACAGACGACACCAACGTCGCCGCGACCGGGAGGATCACCGAGAGGCGGCCATACCGCCGCCAGGGGATAGTCATGGAGCGAATGATCCTACCATGGTTGCGTTCCCGAGCCGTTGGCCCTCATCACCCCGGCCCTCTTCTCCCAGCCTCCCCCCCTTCCGCCGGGAGAAGAGGGAGTGGTTAGTCTGAAGAAAAGAAAAAACAGAGCGAGGCTGTTTTAGCCCTCTCTCTCCCGGCGGTTGGGGGGGAGGCTGGGAGAGAGAGGGTTGGGAGAGTGAGGGTCCGCCCCGAAGGGGCGCTGACAACGGCGCGTTCGGGCAATCCGGCAAAGGTAGAATTAGACTATGATGACAGACTAGCCAAACCAAGGGGTGCACGGCCATGGCCCACGTGCCAGAGAGTTTCTGGGACAATCTCCTGGACTACATCCAGGACCGGACGGTCATCCCCGTCATCGGCTCGGAGCTCGTCACGGTTCGGGAAGGCGACCGCGACGTACCCCTCTATCGTTGGGTGGCGCAGCGGCTGGCTGCCGATCTCGCACTGCCCGCCGCGGACCTTCCCGAGGACTTCGACCTCAACGACGTCGTTTCCCTGCACCTGCGCCGGCGTGGAGAACGAGAGGAGCTCTACGCCCGGATTCACAGGATGCTGCGCAACGCCGCGCTGACTCCTCCTGAGTCGCTACGCGCGCTCGCCGGCATTCCCGGCTTCGACCTGTTCGTCTCGCTGACCTTCGACTCCCTGCTGGCGCAAGCCCTCGGCGCCGCTCAGATCGTCTACTCGCCGAACACCGTCCGCGACCTCGCCTGTCCGAAGGCTGACTTGCAGCGGCCCGTGGTGTTCCATCTCCTGGGGCGGGCCTCGGCTTCTCCGGACTATGCCATTTGCGACGAGGACCTGCTCGAGCTCATGCATGGCATGCAGGACAAGCAGCGGCAACCCAAGATGCTGTTCGACGAGCTGCGCGGCAATCATCTGCTCATCCTCGGTTGCAGCTTCGGGGACTGGCTCGCGCGCTTTTTCCTGCGCACCGCCAGGAGCCTCGAGCTATCTCAGAAACGCCGGCGCTGGGACGTGCTGGTGGGCGACCAGATCGCACACGACGCCAAGCTGGCCCTGTTCCTCGAAAGCTTCAGCTCCGACGCCCGCGTGGTCCCGTTGACCGCGGCACAGTTCGTCGCGGAGCTGGCGAGGCGCTGGCAGGACAGCCATCCGGCGGCAGCACCGATCGCGAATCCTGAGGTTCGGGAGGCGGGCGGGGACGCGCGGAACATTCCAACCGGGGCGGTCTTCGTCAGCTACGCCAATGAAGACGTCGAAGCCGCCGGCCGTTTGGTCGAGGGTCTGCGCGCGGCCGGCCTGGAGGTATGGTTCGACAAGTATGCCCTGCAAATGGGAGAGGATTGGAAACGCAGCATCCGGCGCGGCATCGAGCGCTGCTCGCTGTTCCTGCCGGTGATCTCCCGCCAGGCCCTGAGCGAGGAGAACCGGCGTCGCTTCTTCTGGTGGGAATGGAACGAGGCGGCCGACCTCGCTCGCGGCATGGCACCGGACGAGGTCTTCATCGTCCCCATGGCGGTCGACGACACGCGCATCGATCGCGCCCCGCTGCCGGATGCCTTCACCCGAGCGCAGGGCAAAACCTTGCTGGACGGAAAGATCACAGCCGACGTCGCCGAGCTGCTCAAAGAGCTCGTGCGCGCCTTCCACCGCCGGCAACGGGCGGCCTGAGATGATCGATCTCGAACGTCACGCCGCCCTGAACCGCGACAATCCCTGGCCCGGGCTCGATCCCTTCGACGAAGCGGACCGCGAATATTTCCATGGCCGAACGGTCGAGTCGGCCGAGCTGCTGCGCCTGGTCCGCCGCGAGCCGCTGACAGTGGTTTTCGGGCGCTCGGGGCTGGGCAAGACATCGCTGCTCAAAGCCGGGTTGTTCCCGCTGCTGCGCGCCGAGGACTACCTGCCGGTCTACGTGCGCCTCGACCATGCCGAAGGGGCTCCGCCGCTGCGCGAGCAGGTCTTTCGCGGGCTGCAGGCGGCGTGCGAGGCCGAGCGGGTCCAAGCTTCCCAGCCCACCCAGGAGGAGAGCCTGTGGTCGTTCTTCCACCGGCGCGACGCGGAATTCTGGAGCGCGAAAAACCGCCCGGTGACGCCCGTGATCGTCTTCGATCAATTCGAGGAGATCTTCACCTCCGGCCAGGAGACCACGGCGGCCCGGTCGCGGTCGGCGGCCTTCCTCGCCGAGTTGGGCGACCTGGCGGAGAACCGGCCGCCTGACGCGGTCCAGCAGGCGCTGGAAGCCGATTCCACGGCGGCGAGAGGCTTCGACTTCAAGCGCTCGACGGTCAAGCTGGTGCTGAGCTTCCGTGAAGATTTCTTAGCCGAGATGGAGGGGCTCAAGGGGCAGATGCCCTCCCTCATGTACAACCGCTTTCGCCTGCTTCTGATGAGCGGCGACCAAGCCTACGAAGTGATCACCCGCGCGGGCGGAGCGCTGGTCGACGACGACGTCGCGCTGCGGATCATCAGGCTCGCCTGGAAAAACGATTCGTCGATCCGTGCGATTTCCCCCAGGATCGAAATCGATCCGGCGCTGCTCAGCGTGGTGTGCAGCGAGCTGAACCACAAGCGCCAGCAGGCGGAGCCACCCTTAGACCGCATCACACCCGCGCTGCTGGAGGGCGCCGATCGCGAGATCCTCTCGGGCTTCTACGAGCGCGGCATGGCCGGCCTCGATCCAGCCGTGCGGACGTTCGTCGAAGACGAGCTCATCACCGAGCGCGGCTATCGCGACAGCCACGCCCTGGAGGACGCGCTGGCCCTGCCCGGCGTCACCTCCGAGGCGCTCGACGCGCTGATCCGCAGCCGCCTGCTGCGGGTGGACGAGCGGCAGAGCGTGCGCCGGCTGGAGCTGACCCACGACGTGCTGACCCGCGTGGTTAAGGAGAGCCGCGACAACCGCCGCGCCCGCGAGGCCGAAGAGGCGGCCCTCGCGCAGCAGCGGCGCAACCGGCGCAATGCGGCGCTCGTGCTGGCAGGAGCGCTCGTCGTGATCGTTCTCGCAGGGCTTGCCGGGTGGTCCACGTGGAAAGCCACCAAGTTGCTGAAAGAGGCTGAGATCACGCAATTGATGGCTAACGCAGATCGGGTTCAGGATGTCAAATACGACCTATCCCTTCTGCTCAACCTGGAAACCGTTCGGGCCGCTCCGACACTCGAGGCGTCGGCTGGGTTGCTGCGGCGCTTCGTGAGCCACCCACATCTATCTGCGTTTCTGCCGGGGCACACAGACGCGGTCTATGGCGTCGCCTTCAGCCCAGACGGCAAGCGGCTGGCCTCGGCGAGTGCGGACGATACGGTGATCCTGTGGGACGTGGACAGCCGCAAGCCGCTGGCCACGCTGAAGGGGCACAAGGACGAGGTCTATAGCGTGGCCTTCAGCCCGGACGGCAAGCGGCTGGCCTCGGCGAGTCTGGACAAGACCGTGATCCTGTGGGACGTGGACAGCCGCAAGCCGCTGGCTACGCTGAAGGGGCACAAGGACGAGGTCTATAGTGTGGCCTTCAGCCCTGACGGCAAGCGGCTGGCCTCAGCGAGTCGGGACAAGACCGTGATCCTGTGGGACGTGGACAGCCGCAAGCCGCTGGCTCGGCTGGAGGGGCACAAGGATTGGGTCAATAGCGTCGCCTTCAGCCCTGACGGCAAGCGGCTGGCCTCCGCGAGTGACGAAGTAATCCTGTGGGACGTGGACAGCCGCAAACCGTTGGCCACTCTAGAGCACAAGGGCGCGATCTTTGACGTCGCCTTCAGCCCGGACGGGAAGCGGCTGGCCGCGGCGAGTGTGGACCAGACCGTGATCCTGTGGGATTTGGACAGCCTCAAGCCGCTGGCCATTCTGGAGAGGCATCAGAGCGTGGTCTGCAGCGTTGCCTTCAGCCCGGACGGGAAACGGCTGGCCTCGGCGAGCCGGGACGGGACCGTGATCCTGTGGGACGTAGACAGCCGCAGGCCGCTGGTCACGCTGGAGGGGCACAACGGCCGGGTCTTGGCCGTCGCCTTCAGCCCGGACGGGAAGCGTCTGGCTTCGGCAGGCGACGCCGGGACCCTGATTTTGTGGGACATGAATAGCCGGCAACCACTGGCCACGCTGGAAGGGCACAAGGCACCGGTCCTTGGCGTGGCCTTCATCCCAGACGGGAGACGGCTGGCTTCGGCGAGCGAGGACTGGACCGTGATTCTGTGGGATCTGGACAGCGGCAGGCCACTTGCCACGCTGGAGGGGCACGGGGCAAGGGTCCAAGACGTCGCCTTCAGTCCGGACGGGAAGCGGCTGGCCTCAACGGGCCGGGACAAGATCAATACTGTGATCCTGTGGGATGTGGGCAGCCGCAAGCCGCTGGCCACGCTGGTGGGACACAAGGACGGGGTTATAAGCGTTGCCTTCAGCCCGGACGGGAAGCGGCTGGCCTCGGCGAGCTTTGACAAGACCGTGATCCTGTGGGACGTGGACAGCCGCAAGCCGCTGGCCACATTGCGGGATCACAAGGGTTTGGTGCAGAGCGTGGCCTTCAGTCCGGACGGGAAACGGCTGGCTTCGGCGAGTTGGGACGGGACCGCCATCCTGTGGGACATGAATAGCCGCAAGCCGCTGGCCACGCTGGCGGGAGACAAAGGTAGGGTTTTCAGCGTCGCCTTCAGCCCGGACGGGAAACGACTGGCCTTGGCGAGCGAGAACCACACCGTCATTCTGTGGGACTTGGGTGATGCCTTGGACTTGGACGTCCTCAGAGCTGAGGCTTGCCGCAGAGCCAACCGAAATCTGACCTGTGACGAATGGCGAAACTATATTGGCGCCGGCAAGCCCTACCGGAAGACCTGCGAGGCGTTGCCCGGACCTGAGAAATGCGATTGAGATCGGTAGCTCAGGAAATGATCAATAGGAGCCAGCGAACCGATCAAGCCACGGTGGCCAACTCGTAGAGGTAGTCGACGAACGAGCGCACGGCGCCATCCCAACCCATCACTTTCGGATTGGACGATTCGATCACGAGGTATTCGTCGGGAGCGTGGGCGCCGCTGCCGTGGCCGAGGCCGAAGTGGCCGGCGGGCAGCTTGAGCGGCTCGGCGGTGAACACGTACCCGGGATAGGAGCCCGCGTTGCGCGGCCAGAGGATCGGATCGAGGTGCGCGCGGCGGTAGACCGACATCGCGGCGCGGATCACGGGCGCGTCCGCGTCCGTGCTGGTCGGATCGTAACCGCCGCTCGGGTTGACCTCGACATCGCCGAAGCCGCGCTTCTGCAGGTGCGCCTTGAGCGCGGCCACGGCGCCTTCGTAGGTCATGTCGGGCACGAGGCGGAGGTCGAGCTTGGCGACGGCGCGATGCGGCAGCACGGTCTTGCCCCCCGGACCGGTGTAGCCGGCGACCAGGCCCTCGATGTTCACCGTGGGCGTGAACAGGAAGCGATCGAGCGAGGCGCGCCAGGGCAGGTCGTGGGCCCAGCGGTCCGCGGACAGCAGGCGCTTCGCGGTGTCCTCGCTCAGCCGCTGTCCCGCCGCGTCGAGCATGGCGCGCTGCGCGGCCGACGGTGGGCGAACGGCGTCGGCAAAGCCGTCGATCGCCGGATCGCCGTCGGCGTTGACCAGCGTGGCGAGCGCCTGCACGAGATGGAACGCCGGGCTGTCGAGCCGCGCCCGGTTGCTCGAGTGGACGTCCTTCTTGGGACCCCGTCCCCACTTCTCGCCGCTCGCCACCAGCTCCAGCTCGACGACGCCCTTGGCGCCGAGCGATACCGTCACGGTGCCGTCCGGGTCCTGCGACGCCGCGGGCATGAAGACGCTCGTGCAGCGCTTGAGAGCGGCGGCGACCTCGGGCCGCCGCACCACCTGCCGGAAATGCGGCGAGCCGATCTCCTCCTCCCCTTCGGCGACGAGGACGAGGTTGACGGGGCACTTCCGGCCGGCGCCGTGGATGGCGTGGAGAGCGGCCAGGAACGCGGCCTCCGGGCCCTTCTGGTTCACCGCGCCGCGGCCGACCAGGACCTTGCCGAAGCCGGGCTTGTCGACGAGCGCCGCCGCCCATGGCGGCGAGGACCACTCAGCGGGATCGACCTGCTTGACGTCGTACATGAAGTACAGGCCGACGGTCCGCGCCGCGCCGGCGTCCAGCGTGGCGAAGACGCCAGGCTGGCCGTCGGTGGGAACGCGGGTGACCTGCTGAAAGCCGGCCTCCCGCGCGAAGCGCATCATGAGCTCGCACCCTTCCGCCATCCCCCGGTTCTCGGCGGCGATCGAAGGCTGCCGCACCCATTCCTGAAGGCGCGCGATGCCTTCGGCATGACGCTTCACGATCTCGGCCTGGATCGCGTCGAGGCCGTCGTCGGAGCGCAGGATTTGTGGAAAAGCGAGCGCGGCCGCGGACACGGCGGTGGCGTTCAGGAAGTCACGACGGGAGAGTGGGGACATGGGGCGGAGTGTAGCGCGGAAGGCGGCGATTACGAAGACCGGGGGCGAGGGTTTTCCCCCATAGGCGCTAACTTTGGTAACAACATACTTGACTCAGTAGCCGAGCCATAGACGGCAGCACATTAACAGGAATTCTTATATGCACGAACTTAGATCTACCCCGCTCAGCGTAGACTACCACCCTGGCAAGCTCGGTGCTGCCAACTGTGGAGGTCACGTAGACATGAACCTGAATTCAACATTCCGCAAAATCTCAAAGGCATTCGCTGCCGAATTCGATGAACTTACGCGAGAGATTAGCCATAATCTGACCTCCGGGGAGGCAAGGGAAAGAGTCCTCATCACCTTACTTAAGAAATATCTACCTTCCAGAATGGGGATTGATTCCGGTTTCGTCATAGATGCTTTGGGAGGAGAGAGCAAGCAAATCGACGTGGTGATTTATGACAAAACTGTCGGCACGATCTTCGAGGTTGCTGAAGTCAAGTTCTTTCCCTGCGAGAGCGTGATTGCAGTAGGAGAAGTTAAGTCGGATATCGCTTCTTCGGAAAAATTGGCGGATGCTTTAGAAAAAATCAGTTCCGTCAAGGCTCTGGACCGGAGTAATCGCAAGAAGAACGAGCTGATTACAGGACCGGGAATCTCAATCCCCGGCATTGCCTTTGACCCAGAACTCTTTCATCGCGACCAGATACTGGGGTTCATCTTTACCAGCGGCTCTCTAAGCCAGGATAACTTGATATCTCAGATTCAAGCCTATCTCAAGAGTCACGAGCCAAAAGTCTGGCCCAACCTTTATTGTGACTGGCACCGCCACATTATTTCCTATGAAACGACGAGTAATGCTTTGTCTCCCGCACCAATGGAGGCCAAGTATCTATATTGCACCGAGGAAAGCGAGACGCCAGATCTCTTGCTCTTGTTCTACTGCATTCTGGCAGACTTTATAGGGAAGGCACACGTAGCACGCCCCATCTATTTTGATTACGCCGCAATCAAAGAGACAAAGGCCGTGTTCTATGGCCTCTTCGAGGGGGGTGGAGAGAGGGCGGACGGCACCAAGATATAGCCGACGAACTATTAACAAGGCACTTGACTCAGCGGCCACTTTCTGCTAGTCTACCTCTATGGACGCCAAGACACAGCAGCCCCAGACTCCTAAGACGCTCATTCAAGCGGTTCGGTACTTTACTGACCCTGATGCCTGTCTTTCCTTTATGGTTAGCCTACGGTGGCCCGAGGGGGTGACGTGCCCAACCTGCGGTAGCAAGGATGTCCGGTTCCTCTCGACACGGCGACTCTGGGAGTGCAAGACGAAACACCCCAAGCGTCAGTTCTCCGTCAAGGTTGGAACCATCTTTGAGGACTCCCCGCTCGGGCTGGACAAGTGGTTGCCTACCCTTTGGATGATTGCCAACTGTAAGAATGGAATCTCCTCCTACGAAGTGGCTCGCGATCTCGGGGTGACTCAGAAGACGGCATGGTTCATGCTCCATCGCATCCGCCTTGCCATGCAAGCGGGAAGCTTTGATAAGAAGCTCTCCGGAGAAGTAGAGGCGGATGAAACTTTCATTGGCGGCAAGGCTCGCAACATGCATCCTGGAAAGCGCAAGGTCAAGGGACGCGGAGCCGTAGGTAAGTCGGTTGTAATGGGAGTGCTAGAGCGGCATGGTGAGGTGAGAACGTTTATCGTACCTAGCACGAAGCGGAAAGAAGTACAAGGCAAAGTCCGGGAGAATGTTGAACCGGGTTCAAAGGTTTACACCGATGCCCTGGCTTCCTATCTCGGATTGTCGCCTGAATACGTCCATGGGGTAATCGACCATGCGGAAGCCTACGTTAATGGTCGCATTCATACCAATGGGCTAGAGAATTTCTGGAGTCTCCTGAAGCGAACAATTAAGGGAACCTATGTTAGTACCGCCCCCTTCCATCTCTTCCGCTATCTGGACGAACAAAGCTTTAGATTCAACAGCCGGAAGGCCGACGATGCCGAGCGTTTCCTAGCGGTTGCCTTGTCGATCATTGGCCGTCGTCTGACCTATGCTCAACTCACGGCGGCAGAAGCGGAATAAGGCTTATTATGCATCACTTGACGGCAAGGTAGGAGATTCAGTATGATAGTGCCATTATGGCAGATAACCACCATTGGCGAGATAGATTTGTAGAGGGGGGATTTCATGCCTTCTTCAGCAAAGGTTATAGAGTGGTTATACGATAAGCTGAAGGAACTTTCTTTTCTAACAGCCGGTGGAGCTATTCTCGCTGGGCTTTCTTGGAAGAAACTTGAAGAGCGTCTTATGACTCCGGCCCTTTATTCGATTCCTACTTTCCTCCTACTCTTTGGGATTATTTTGTTCTTAGTGGTACTAAGAATGAAACGTCACCCCGTCTATGCCGGTAACTACGCGGCCCCTAATCCAGCGGCAGTAGATAGCAGTAGTATTATTATACTCCCCAAAGGATTCACTGTTAGGATGTCTTCAGTAGACAGGCGGCAATACGAGGGTGCTTCCGTTAATGTAGCCAAAATCTTTTTTAATGTAGATCATGGATTAGCTCAGCAAAGGCTCCGCTTCGAGTGTGATGTTCCGCTCTGCATTGGCGCTTGCAAGTTTGCATTTCAAGATAATGGAGACTTCAAGCTGGTTAGCATGGTGTCTCCGGGCACTGATTCAAAGTCTATAAACGTTAGCTTTTCTCCTGCCCAAGCTGTCAGCCCTGGCATTCTTCATGCTGAGCTGGCCGCCAATGATCCGGTTCAGGTAAGGAGAGTGGTTCGTCAAGAATTCCTTCATCATTCGCACCAGTGGGTTGATGTAGACTAAAGCATAGGAGATGTAAATGGCAAAACCCAAAGTGAGTAAGCTACAAGCACAAAAAGAAGAAAGAAAAATTGAATACGTCGAAGGTGACGAAGCATTCCAAAACTTTGTCAACCTAGCGCGACGGGTTATCTCTGTTCCAAAAAGTGAGATTGACGAATTGGAGCGAAACAGAAAGAAGAAAGCTTAGTCCTCTATCCCGAGATACGACCGCAAAGCTTCGCGGACAATCTCTGATTCAGCTCGCCTATCCTTGAAGGCGCGTTGTCGTAACGCTTCTGCCTCATCACCATGTAGCCATAGCGTCTTCCGTACCATCCCGGACTTAGAGACAGTCGTCTCCCCTCCCCGAGGTCCCTTGAGCGTCTTCTTGGTAGCCATGGCGACAAAGTACATAGGTGCGCTTGACGTAGGTACGTATCTATGTATATCGTGGTCCCGAACCGGAGAGGAGGTGGCGCCGAGGGACGCGGATCTGGAAAGACACGGAAAGGGGAGTCGGGACCGTTATGAGCGGTCCCGGCAATTTCAATTCAGAGAGGGGACTCTATGACTCGGGAAGAGTGTGCAGCCCGCGCCCAGCGGATGCTTTGGGGTGCCGTGAGCACCTTACAGGAAGTGGAAGATCTACTTGAATTTCTTGCCAGTATTATGCCTGATTCCCCGGCAGATATGTTGGAATACCGCGTTCCCTATGATATAATGTTGGAAGTTGAGGGGGACATCCGCTGTTCGTTGAATGACGATTTGCGGCCCATGATTGCCAGACTCAAGCGGGCGGCTGTCGTCACCCAAGCCGAGCTTGTGCGGCATTGGGGAGAAGTGAAGAAAGCGCGCATACACTAGGTGGCAGGCGCTACTGAGTCAAGTATATTGTTACCCTAACTTTGGCCTCGATGCCTAGGGTAGGGGCGGGTCTGGACGGCAGGTTGGGGGCTCGACCCGCCCTGGGTGGACGATCTCGCCGTTGCAGGGCGGGTCGCGCCTCCTCCCGCCCGTCCAGACCCGCCCCTACCCTAAGCAAAGTTAGCGCCTATGAGGCTTTCCCCCACTCGTCCGGGAAGTTTCCTCAGTGGGGAGAGGCCCGTACCCGCTCGTACGGAGCTCCCTCCGAGCGGGGAGAGCCCGTACCCGTTCGTTTGGATCTCCCTCCCGAGCGGGGAGAGGCCCGTACCCGCCCGTTTGGAGCTCCTCCCGGGTGGGGAGAGGCCCGTACCTGCTCGGGGGAGAGCTCCTCCCGAGAGGGGCGGGCCCTGTACCAACTCGTGAGGGAGGTCCTCCCGAGTGGGGGCGACTCAGCGCGCCTCGCGCGGGTCATCGCCTTGTGGCGATCACGTGAGCTTCCTTGTGGTCCCGAGCAGAGCTTTTCTGGGGAGTCCACGCCGAACGGATCTACGGACCCTGCGTGCTACCGCCACTGCGCGACGCACTGCGGCAAGCGAGATCTCCTCCCAGCCGGGATACCGGGCACCCGTCGCATATTCGGTCAGCGCGCTTGCTCCTCATCGCTGAGATCCGGCCGTGAGTCAGCGGGGATAAGCGACAACAATCTTTCGAGATCGTGCGTCTTGGGAAAGTCGATTCCTTACAGGACGAGGACCGCCTTCAAGTATTTTTCGACGCATTGTTGTGCGTGGAAACAGACTGTGTCCGTCGGACAACTCGCTCCGAGCTTGAGGGTGTGGGCTGCGTTCGCAAGATCATTGTCAGCCTTGAACAACCACTCCTTGCATACGACGAACAGCTCCTCACGGTCGGGCATACAAGACTTTCCCCCCCCGCGCTGCCGGCCGCTCAATGGTACCGGGAATCTCCTTTCGCCAGTGGAAGTCTTCGGGCGTCGTGACCACGATGTCTTTCGCAATCTGAATATTTTTCAGGGCGAGCCGGATCTCGAGCTGTTTCTCCAGCTTGGACCCGAAGAACGGCATCACGACGAGCAGGTCGACATCGCTGCCAGGACCCGCGTCGCCCCGGGCATGCGAACCGAAGAGGATGATTCTCTCCGGATCAAAGCGGCTCACGATCTCGCGCACCATCCTCCGGATCTCTCTTGCGGCAACGGGCTCCGTCTCCTGCTTCAGGATCGCCTTCGCCATGAGCTCCAGTATACGTGACTACCCGCTCGGTGACCCAGTCGAGCCGCTCGGCGCTCTGACCTGCCATGGCCCGCGCATTTTGAGACAGCGGGGCTCCGGCGTAAACTCACTTCCGTGAGCACGGAAGATCGGGTCATCGAGTCTCTGAAGAAAGCGCTGAACGGGCGGAAGGACGTCCGTCTCGCTATGCTCTTCGGTTCCCGGGCACGGGGCAGGGCCCGCTCTGGATCCGATGCGGACGTGGCCGTCCTGGGCGACGATCTCGACCTGCTGGAGCTGGCGGCGGACCTCAGCGACGCCGCCAGAGTGGAGGTCGACGTCGTGAGCCTCGACGACCCCGGCTTCCCCCTGCTCAACGCCTTGCTCCGGGACGGCATCGTGCTCCATGAGGCAGAGCGTTATGCCGCAGCGTCCTGGCGCACCCGCGCCCTCCTCCAGGCCGAGACGGACCGGCCCGGCTGGGAGCGGATGAGGGACTCCTTCCTCCGCCGTCTCGCGGAGGGGCGGCCCCGGTGAGCGGCTAGCTTCGAGCCTTCTACCCCTGTCCCGGCCGGACCCGCACCTCCGTCACCTCGGCGGTGCGCGGCAGGGCCAGGGCGTTCACGACCACGGCGGCCACGTCCCGGGACTGGAGGAAGCGGTTGGGATCGTAGGGGCGACCCTCATAGCGGTGAACCTCCTCCTGCATGGCCGTGGCCGTGCGGCCCGGGAAGACGGTAATCACCCTCACGCCCTGCGGATGGACCTCGTCCCGCAGGCCGTCGGCCAAGGCTCGCAGAGCGTGCTTGGAGGCGGCGTAGGCGGCCCAGCCGGCACGGGCGGGTTGGAAACCGGAGCCGGAGTTGACGAACACCACCTGCCCCTGGCGGGCGATGAGGGACGGCAGCAGAGCCTGGGTGAGGACGTAGGGCGAGCGGGCGTTGACCCGGTAGAGACGGTCGAGGTCGTCCACCGGCGCCGTGGCCACGAGGCCGCCCGCGAAGTAGCCGATGCTGTGGACCAGGACGTCGACGCCGCCGAAGGCCCCGACCGCCCGCGCTGCCAGGGCGTGACTCCGTTCGTCGTCGGTGAGATCGGCGGCGAAGGTCTCGACGCCCGGGGAGAAGTCCCGAGCCCGCTCGGCGACCCGATCGAGCCGCTCGGCGTTCCGCCCCGCCAGGACCAGACGGGCGCCCTCCCGCGCCAGGGCCACTGCGATGGCCTCGCCAATGCCGCCGCTGGCGCCGGTGATCACCGCGACCTTGCCGCGAAACGCGAGGCCTCCGGCCGTGAATTCGGAGCTCATCCTTCGACCTCCCGCAGCAGACCCGCCTCCAGCAGCGCGTCGGCCGCTTCGCGAATGGCCGCAAAGCTCAGACGCGCGCGCTCGGCGATGTCGAGCAGGGAGTAGTAGCCGTCGGATTGATTGAGCACCCAGAGGAGGGCCAGCTCGCGAGCACGGCCGGATTCGTCGCCGCCGATCGTCCGGTACAGCCCCCGGCGGCCGAGTTGGGGCTCGCACTTGGGGTTCAGGTTGAGGTAGCGGCGGTTTCCTTCGAGAACTTTCACCACGTTCAGATAGGTGCGCAGCGACCCGGCCAGCGCGTCGGGCCGGACGAAGGCGAGGTCGTCCGCCGAGGTGTGGTACTCGGGATAGCGTCCCCAGGGCGTGCGGGTGAGGGAGCCCACGGGCAGGTCGAAGCCGGGAGAGCAGTACTGCCGCTCGTCGTAGCCGAAGGGGACGAACTCTTCGACGCCCAACGGCTCCCCTGCGGCCTTCAGCACGGCCGTCACCACGCGATCGATCTCCGCGATCCCCCGCCGGCTCCGCTTGTAGTGGAACGCTCCCGGGTCTCCCAGGTTGGCCGCCACCAGGCCGTGGGCGATCCGCGAGGCGCGCGCTTCGTTGCGGGCGAGCCAGGTGATGGAGCCGATGGTGCCGGGAATGAAAAGGAATCGATACGAGTAGCGCCGCCGGGGGCGGGCCGAGATCTCCCGGGCCAGCCAGGTCATGACGGCGATACCCGAGAGGTTGTCGTTGGCGAGCGACGGATGGCAGACGTGGGTCGAGAGGAGCACCTCCCGCTCGGTCTCCCCCGGCAGCAGGCATTCGCCGTAGGTGAGCGAGCCGTCCGCCAGGGTCGAATCGACGCAGACCTCGTACTCGCCTTCGGGCAGAGCTTCGAGCTGGCGGTGGGAGAGGCAGAAGCCCCACGCCTCCTTGTAATACGAGGTGCGGTAGGGAATCAGTTCCGGCTTGAAAGGCAGTGTGAACAGGTGCGACTGCAACTCGGCGAGTTGCATCCGCGCGTGGACGGGAACGCTGTAGTTGAGGATGTGGAGGTTCGATTCCTGGAAGTCCACGACCTTGCGGCCCGACGGGTCCTTGATCCAGGCGTCCCGGATGTTCCATTCTTTCGGCACCGTCCAGTCGAAGACCTGGGTGCCCGAGGGGACCTCGTGAACGTCGAGCGGGATGCGCCCGGCGATCATCGCCAGGGTGCGGCGCACGCCGTCGCCCGTGATGCTGCGGCAGAGGGGGAAGGCCTCGGCGATGAAAGCATGCATGGCGCCGCCGGCCTTCTCCAAGGCTTCGGGGGTCATCGTGCCTCCTCCCGAAGACCCTCATCACCCCGGCCCTCTTCTCCCGCCCCCTCCCAACCCCCCTCACCGGGAGAAGAGGGAGAACAGCCGGATGAAGTCTCGGGTCTCCTCTCCCCCTCTCCCGGTGAGGGGGGTTGGGAGGGGGCGGGAGAGGGGGCCGGGGGGTGAGGGCCCTGGGCGGGGGGCTGCGACGAGTCGGCCGAGAAGAACGGCAGGCTCCGATCCTTCTCCGAGATCACCGTCGCCGGCTCCGGCCAGGGGATGGCGAACGCGGGATCGTCCCAGCGATAGCCGCGGGCGGCCTCGGGGGCGTAGGGCTCGGAAATCTGGTAGAAAACCTCTGTGCCATCCTCCAGGGTTTGAAAACCGTGGGCCATCCCCTTCGGAATGTAAAGCTGATTGCCGAGATCCGCGGACAGGACGATCGCGAAATGCTTTCTCAAGGTGGGCGAGCCGGGCCGCAGGTCCACGATCACGTCCCAGAGGACGCCGCGATTGACTCGCACGAGCTTGACCTCTTCATGAGGAGCGATCTGAAAATGGAGCCCGCGCAGGGTCCCCCGCCGGTGGTTGTACGAGACGCTGCACTGGTCCACGGCCGTCTCCAGCCCCCGCGCCGCGAAGTCGCGGCGGCAGAAGGTGCGGGCGAAGAAACCGCGCTCGTCCGCGAAGCGCTCCGGCTCCAGGACCCAGGCGCCCGGCAGCGGCGTCTCGCGGAAGATCATGCGAGGACCTTCACCTCCGGGATGGCCACCACGAAGCGGCCGCCCCAGGAGCGGACGTCCGCCATCTGCTCCATGATCTCCTCCTTGAGGTTCCACGGCAGGATGAGGACGTAGTCCGGCCGCGCCTCGCGCAGGCGGTCCGGCCCGTGGATGGGGATGCGGGTGCCGGGCAGGAAGCGCCCCTGCTTGTGGGGGCTGCGGTCCACGGTGAAGTCGAGGAAGTCGGTGCGCACGCCGCAATAGTTGAGCAGCGTGTTCCCCTTGGCCGGCGCGCCGTAGCCGGCGATCGATCGTCCCTCCTCCCGGGCCTCGATCAGGAAGCGCAGGAGCCCGCGCTTGACCCGGCGCACCCGCTCGTCGAACGAGCGGTAGGTCTCCAGGCGCGAAAACCCATCCGCCGCCTCCCGGGCCAGGAGGTCCACCACCCGCTCCCCGATCCGTTTCGATGCATCCTCCGCGTGACAAGCATGCCGGCAATAAACGCGCAGCGACCCCCCGTGGGTGGGCAGCTCCTCGACGTCGAAGAGCGTCAGGCCGTGGGCGGCGAAGACCCGGCGCACGGTGGAGAGGGAGAAGTAGGAGTAGTGCTCGTGGTAGATGGTGTCGAACTGATCTTCCGCCATCAATCGCAGGAGGTGAGGGAACTCCATCGTCAGCACGCCCGTGGGAGCGAGGAGGATTTTCAACCCGGCGACGAAGTCGTTCAGGTCCGGCACGTGGGCGAGGACGTTGTTGCCCACCAGCAGGTCGGCCCGCGTGCCGGCCGCCGCCAGCTCGCGGGCCGTGGCCGCGCCGAAGAACTTCACCAGGGTCGGAATGCCCGCCGCCTCGGCCGCCGCGGCCACGTTCGCCGCCGGCTCGATCCCTAAGGCGGGGATCCCGCGCTCCGCAAACCAGCGCAGCAGGTAGCCGTCGTTGCTGGCCACTTCGATCACCTGGTGGCCGGCCCCGAGGCCGAAGCGCTCGACCATGGCCGTGGCGTAGGCTTCGGCGTGGCGCAGCCAGCTCTCGGAGTAGGAGGAGAAGTAGGCGTAGTCGGAGAAGATGGCCTCCGGCCTCTCCTCCTCCGGAAGCTGCACCAGGAAGCACTCGCCGCAGACGTAGACGCAGAGCGGCAGGAACGTCTCCGCCTTCCCCAGGTCCTCCGGCTCCAGGTAGGAATTGGCGAGAGGCTGGGAGCCCAGGTCCACGAAGACGTGGGAGAGCGGCGCGCCGCAGAAACGGCACGCGAGGCGATTCACCATTTTTTCCACGGCGTCTCGCCCCGCTTCCACAGGTCGTTCAGGTGGAGGTAGTCGCGGTAGGTGTCCATGGGGTGCCAGAAGCCCTCGTGCAGGTAGACCGAGAGCTGACCGTCGCGGGCCAGGTTGCGCAGCGGCCGCTGCTCCAGGAAGAGGTCCGGATCGTCGTCCAGATAGTCGAAGACCTCGCGCTGGAAGACGAAGAAACCGCCGCTGACCACCCCCTCGGCCGTGGGCTTCTCGGCGAACTCCAGGGCCTTGGTGCCGTCGACCCGCAGCTCGCCGTAGCGCGAGGTGGGGCGGACGCCGGTGACGGTGGCGATCCGCCCCTGCGCCCAGTGGAACGCCAGCAGGGCGTCGACGTCCACGTCGCTCACCGCGTCGCCATAGGTGAAGCAGAAGGTTTCGGCGTCGACGTATTGGCGCACCTTCCAGAGGCGGGCGCCGGTGGCGGTCTCGGCGCCGGTCTCGGCGCAGGTCACCCGCCAGCTCTCGTAACCGTCCTGGTTGTGGACTTCGAGCGGCCGGCTGCCGTCCATGGCGACCGTGAAGTCGCAGTGCATCTCCTTGTAGCGCAGGAAGTACTGCTTGATCTCCCACCCCTTGTAGCCCAGGCAGAGGACGAAGCGGTCGAGGCCATGAACGCCGTAGGACTTCATGATGTGCCAGAGGATCGGCTGGGGGCCGATCTCCACCATGGGCTTCGGGCGGTACTCGGTCTCCTCGCGCAGACGGGTGCCCTTGCCTCCGCAGAGGATCACCACCGGCATGTCGTGCTTCGCGGGCCTGCTCATGGAGACTCCTTCGTGGCTGCCGGCCGATTCTACCTACAATCCGATGTAGCCGAGGCTCCGCAGCTTCTCGATCTCCCGCTCGTTCTGGGTGCTGTCGCGGCGCGCCCCGGGCAGGCCGGGGGAGAAGCCCAGGCCCCCGTAGGACGGCACCGTGCGCACGGGATGGGCGCGGACGAAGGCGGGATCGAGCGCCTCGAGCAGGACCTTGCCTTCGGCATCCTGGGGCACGGGCAGACCGAGAAGGTAGAGCACCGTGGGATACAGGTCGTAGACGTTGGCCCCCTGGAGGGCTTCGCCCCGCTTCACCGGTCCGCCCTGCATGAGCAGGATGCCCGGCGGCCCGTGCCAGTGCTGGGAGTAGAGCCGGTCGACGATCGTAGGGCTGTGGCCGTGGTCCGAGGCGACGATCACTACCGTGTCCGGCCCCATCCGGGGGAGGAGGCGGGCGAGGAAGGCGTCGAAGTCCCGGTAGAGCCCCGGAATGCGGTCGTGATTCTCCGCCAGGCGCTCACCCGCGCCGAAGTAGTGGTCGGGCTGGAACCACTTCCAGTACCAGTGCTGGAAGCTGTCCGGCTGGTGGCTGTAGAGGTTGACGAAGCGCGGCTGGGTCTTGCCGGTGAGTTGCCCCATCAGGACGCCGGACTGCCACTTGAAGTCGCCGCCCGCAAGGACGGAGGTCAGCGAGCGGTAGAGCTTCACGTCCTTCGGCTGGACGAATCGCTCCACGTGGTCCGACGGGTGGGTCGAGAATTCGTCCAGCCCGTAGGAGAAGAACCAGCTCTCCGGCCGCGACGGGTGCAAAGCCGGGAAGGAGTAGAAATAGCCGTCCGCCACGCCGATCGAGAGCCCCGCCCGGTCGGCGATCTCCCAGAGCGGCGGCGAGGCGTGGAGGGAGAAGCGGTCCACGGCCATCTGGTCCGCCAGACCCAGGGGCGCCACCAGGTCCGACAGCTCCTTGAAGAAGGTGCGGTGGAGGGGGAAGAGCCCCGCCGAGGCCATGCCCGGGAAGCGGATGCGGTAGAAGTCCAGCACCCCGTGCCGGCCGGGCGTATCGCCGGTGTAGATCGAGGCCCAGATCACGGCCGAATTGGAGTGGTGGAGGGTGGCGAGGTCGGCCGTCGAGCCGTCGCGCACCATGCCGGCGAAGGCGGGAAGCGTCCCCTTGTCCATCATCGGCTGGAGGACCCGCCAGTCGGCGCCGTCCAGCCCCACGAGCACGACCTTGAGGCCGGTGTCCGCCACCGCGATCTTCGGCGGCGGCGCGGCCCGATGGCGCCCGCGTCCCGTGTAGAGGGGAGCCGCGGCGTGCACCCCCACGGCGAGGAGGGCCAGGGCGGCGGCCGCACGCCCCAGCCAGCCCTGGCGGTGCAGGGCCGCGAGCCCCCGGAGCTCCGCCCAGGAGACGCCGGCGACGAGGACGGCGATCCCCGCGGCCAGGAGGGCCAGCACGGCCGCCATCCCCCAGACGCCGGCGGGATGGAACGGCGCCTCGTCGTAGGTCAGCCCATAGAGAAGGGCGACCTCCCAGAAAAAAAGGTTGTAGACGAAGAGGCCCACCCCGAGCCCGCGCCGTTCGCGGGCCTCCGGCCGCGAGAACGGCCAGACCGCCAGGGTGGCCCCCAGAAAAAACGCGGCGCTCCAAAGGCCGTAGAGCAGGCTGAAGAAGATCAGGGCGATCAGGGCATCGCGGCTCGATCCCAGCCGGTTGTGGACGACGTGCAGGAGCGACAGCGAGGCGCCGTAGACGACCGCGCCATAGAGGAAGCCGCCGATGCAGGCGTCGCGCAGGGCTCTGAGTCTCATGCCTGATGCCTTGATGCTTAGGGTAGGGGCGGGTCTGGACGGCAGGTTGGGGGCTCGACCCGCCCTGGTGCGGCGCCCTGATACGGATGATCTCGGCGTTGCAGGGCGGGTCGCGCCCCCTCCCGCCCGTCCAGACCCGCCCCTACCCTAAACCAGGTCAACGCCTGTGCGCCTCCGGGGTCCGCCAGAACCTAGCAGATGGAACCTATTCCATCAACTGGTGATAGCCCTGCGTCGTATCCGGCATGGGCGGCACCCCGAGCTCGTCGAGCAGGATGGCACAGAGCTTGTCGTACTGGCGGCGCACCAGGTCGCGCCTCCCCTGCTCGGCGTAGAGGCGCATCACCGCGAGGTGGACCCGCTCGTTGAGCGGGTCCTCCATGAGCACCGTGCGATAGGCGTCGAGCGCCTCGCCGGGCTTCTGCAGCCGGACGTACAGGTCGCCCAACTCGCGCAGCAGCTCCAGGTAGAGGCGCTGGAAGGACTCCCGGCGGGCGGTGACCCAGGCCTCGTAGTACCCCTGAAGGAAGGGGCCGCGGTAGAGCTTCCAGGCCCGCTGCCAGGAGTCGGCCGCGGCCTCCAGCTCGCCGCGGCGCTCCCGCTCTTTCCCCTCCTCGACCAGACGGCTGAAGTCGATGACGTCCACTTGCCAGGAGACATCGGAGTTGAGCCGGTAGAAGCCGCCGCGGAACAGCAGAGGGGCGGGGAGGTCCTTGCCCTTGCGCCCGCCCTCCAGGGCCCGCCGGAGATGGCTGAGGGTGGGATGGAAGTTGCGCTCGATGGTGCGCTCTCCCTCGGTCGGCCAGACGGCCTCCACGAGCTCTTCGCGGCCCGCCTGCAGTCCGGGGGAGGAGGCGAGATAGGCCAGGACCTGGAACGAGCGCCGCAGGCGGCAGTCGAGGTCGCGCTCCCCCTCCTCGTCCCGCTGCCGGGCGAGCGGGCTCCCCAGCAGACCGAGGATGTAGACGGGGAGGCGGCCGGCCGCCGGCCCGTCCCCTGCGCTCGCGGCGACGGCCGGGGGCCGCGGCAGCGCCGGGAGGGCGGAGCGCGGCCGGCGACGGCGACGCTCGCGCGCCAGCAGGGCGGCGAAGAGCCGTGGCAGCCGGTCGCGCTCCGGGCCCTCCAGCCAGAGGCCGAGCGCGTCGATCACTCGCCAGCCCTCCTCCCCGGCACCGCCGGCGTCCGGCCTCTCCTCCGGAGCGTCGAGCAGGAGGTCACGCTCCTTCTGCGGCAGGGCCTCCAGCAGCTCCTGCCGGAGGAAGAGGCGCACGGCCGGCAGGTCCAGCAGGGCGTCCGGCCCGACGCCCTCGAGCCCCGGCCCTCCCGCGGCCTCCAGGGCGAGCCGTAGCGGCCGATGCCAGCCGTCCGTCGCCTCCCACAGCGTGTGGGCGGCCGGCGGCGACGGCTCTTCGCCGGTCAGGAGGAGGCAGAGGGAGGAGACCTCCGCCGGCTCGAGGAGCAGCTCCTGGGGGGGCACCACGTCCAGCGGGATCGCCGCAGGCCAGCGCCGGGCGGCGGCGAAGACCAGGCGCTGCCCGGGAAGCAGCCAGCGCTCGGCCGTGGCCAGCCGCGCGGCCGGCGGCTCCCCCAGGGCCACCAGCCAGCGGACCCCGACGTCACGGGCCGCCTCCAGAGCCTCTCGCAGCGCCGCCTCGTCGCCCACCGTCGCCAGGGGCAGCCCCAGCGCCCGCCGGCCCTGGCGAGCGAGGAGCGCCTCGAGAACGGCCATGCCGCCGCTGCCCGGCCACCCCCAGAGCTGGACGAGGGGGGATTCGCGGGATTCGATCCCGCGCAGCAACCGCTCGACCTGGGGGAAGAGGTGGTACGGCTCAGAGCTCATGGCGCTACGTCGCCCGGAGGCGGGCTTAAGTCAACGGTGCCGGCGATCCGTCGACTTGCACACCGGCAGCTTGTCGGCCAGGTCGGAGGCCAGCAGCTCCTGCACCAGGGCGTGGAGGCAACGGTTCGTGATCTTGCCGATGCTCGACGTCCGGTAGCCCAGCTTGGCCGCCACCTCCGGCGGCTCATAGCCCAGCCGGAAGCGAAGCCGGAGCACCCGCCGGCAGCGCTTGGGGAGACGGTCGATGAGGTTCTCCAGATCACAGATCAGGTCCAACCGCTCCTGCGTCGGCGCGACCGGTTCCGAGAGCCACTCCAGGATCGTCATGTCCACCGCCGAGTAGATCTTCCGCCGGGTCGTCCGCCAGTACATCAGACAGTTTCGCTTCACCGTGCCGAACAGCCAGCGCTCGGGGTCCCGCACCCGCTCCCACTGGTAGAGCAGGGCGAGGAGCGACTGCTGGAGGACGTCCTCCGCGTCCTCGGTGGGGATGTTGTAGCTGGCGAGGAGCCGTTTCAGCTTGGGCTCGACCGCCTTCAAGAAATCCTCGAAGGGGGGGGCGTTCTCGGTGAGGGCCGGGCTGAACATTCAGGCCAGGGAAAAAGATAGATGTCAAATTCAAATTAACACTCTTCCCCAGAGCCGTCCAGCTTATAGCCGCCTCTACATTAAATTGCAGACGCTCAGCAGGACCGCAGGAAGTCGCGGACCTGCTGCATGTCCTCCCAGGTGGGGCGCTTCAGGGCGGGGTTGCGCAGCAGGGCCGCCGGGTGGTAGGTGACCATGGTGGGGATGCCCTGCACTCGGAACCACTGGCCGCGCATCCTGCCGATGGGCGAGTCGTTGCCCAGCAGGGTCTGGGCCGCGACGCGCCCGAGGGCGACGAGGACCCGGGGGCGGACGAGGGCGATCTGCCTGTCCAGGTAGCCGCGGCAGGCGGTCACCTCGTCGGGCTGGGGGTCGCGGTTGCCCGGCGGCCGGCACTTCACGACGTTGGCGATGTAGACCTCGTCGCGGGTCTTCTCGATCGCCTGGATGATGCGATTGAGCAGCTCGCCGGCGGCGCCGACGAACGGCAGCCCCTGCCGATCCTCCTCGGCCCCCGGGCCCTCGCCGACGAACATCAGCTCGGCGGCGGGGTTGCCGGTGCCGAAGACCACATGGGTCCGCCCCTCGCTCAGCCGGCAGCGGGTGCAGCCCGCCGCCGCGCCGGCCAGGGTGGCCAGCTCGGAGGCCCGCGCCACCGCCTCGCCGCTCAAGGGGGCGACCGCGGTGGCCGCGGCAACAGCGGCGACCGGCTCCTGCGGGGGTGCCGGGGCCTGGGGGCGCGCCGCAGCCCGGGGCGCGTCGACGTAGAGATCGCCATAACCCATCTCGCCCAGATAGGCGAGGAGGTCAGCGAGGGCCGGCTGCAGGGGAGGTCTCACGGTCCGCACGATCCGAGAGTGTAGCTGTGAACAGGTCGAAGAGCGAGGCCGCCAGCTCCGGCTTGGGCCGGCGGGAGAAGAAGACGGGCTCGCCCTGACGGCGAAAGACGGTGACCTCGTTGTCCCCGCTCTCGAAGGCGATATCGCGGCGGGAGACGTCGTTGGCCACCAGGAAGTCGGCGTCCTTGCGCTCCAGCTTGGCGCGGGCGTGGCGGTCGAGGTCCTCCGTCTCCGCGGCGAAGCCCACCAGGACCGCCCGCGGCGCCACTGCCCGCAGGCCGGCGAGGATGTCCGGGTTCTCCTCCATCTCAATGTCAGCGGGGGGGAGTCCCTCCTCCTTCTTGATCTTGCCGGCGGCGACCCGCCGCGGCCGGAAATCCGCCACCGCCGCCGCCATCACCACGAGGTCCGCGGCCGGGGCGTGCTCGTGGACCGCCCGCTCCATCTCGCGGGCGGTGACCACGTCGATGCGGGTCACGCCCGAGGGCGTGGCAAGCGCCACCGGGCCGGCGATCAGCACCACCCGGGCGCCCCGCCGGGCGGCCTCGGCGGCGAGGGCGAAGCCCATCCTGCCGCTCGACCGGTTGCCCAGGAAGCGGACGGGATCGAGCGGCTCATGGGTGGGGCCGGCGGTGACCAGCACCGTGCGGCCCGCGAGCGGCCCCGAGCCGGCGGCGGCCTCCACCGCCGCCACGATCGTCTCCGGCTCGGCCATCCGTCCCATGCCCACCTCGCCCGAGGCCAGGGGACCCTCGACCGGACCGGCGAACCACACGCCGCGCCCCTTCAGAGTCCCGGCGTGCTGCTGTGTCGCGGGCTTCTCCCACATCGCCGAGTGCATGGCCGGGGCCACCACCACCGGACCGGTGAAGGCGAGGGCGGTGGTGGTGAGGAAGTCGTCCGCCAGTCCCAGGGCCAGCCGCGCCAGCACGTGCGCGGTCGCCGGGGCCACGCACAGCACCTCCGCCCAAGCGGCGGCGGCGATGTGCGCCTCCTCGATCTCCGGGCCATGGGCGACTCCAGGGACCAGGTATTCCTCCTGGTCGACCGGCCGGCCCGAGAGCACCTCCAGGGTGAGGGGTGCCACGAAGGCGACGGCGCTGCGGGTGAGGGCGCACCGCACCTCGTGCCCGCGCGCCCGGAGGCGGCGCACCAGCTCGGCGGACTTGTAGGCGGCGATGCCGCCGCTGACGCCGAGCAGGACTCTCAAAGGTCGGCTCATGGAACGCTCGGCGCGCGGCGGCGACAAGGGAAACGAGGATCTAGTGGACTTCCGCCGGCTGTGGCTCCTCGGCGGCCGGCGCCTCCTCCGGCTGCGGCTGCGGCGGCGGGCCGTAGCCCCAGTCGACAAGCTTGTTGTCGAGCTCCTCCAGCGCCACCCGGGTGGGCTTGCGCTTGCCGGCCTCGACCTTGGGGCGGGCGCCCCGCATGAGCTGCTCGGCCCGGCTGGCGGCCACGAGCACCCGACGGAACTTGCTATCCATCGTCGGCTTCTCTTCCATCGATAATCTCTCCTTGGCGGCGTCCGGGATCGCTCGGGATCAACCTCGGATCAACGCCGGTCGAATTTTTCTTCTCAGCTCGGAGGGGAGCCCCGGTCCTGGAAGTCCCGCAGGATCTCCTGCACCCGGGCCTGCATGCGCTCTCGCCGGTGACGCTTCTCGAGGATGATGGCCGCGAGCACCTCGCTCGCCCGGCGGGCGTCATCATTGATGATAACATAGTGATACCGATCGTAGCGCCTGATTTCCCAGAGGGATACGGCCAGACGCCGGGCGATGGCCTGGGCGTCGTCCTTGCCGCGGCGGCGCAGCCGGCTCTCCAGGTCCTCGTAGCTGGGGGGCATGATGAAGATGCCATACGCCTGAGGATAGCGAGCGAGCACCCGCTCGGCGCCCTGGACGTCGATGTCCAGCACCACGTCGATCCCCTTCTCCAGCCGGGGGAAGACCTCATCGCGCGAGGTGCCGTAGTAGTTGTCGTGCACCTGCGCCCATTCGAGAAAGGCATCGGCGGCGATCATCGACTGGAAGGTGGCCTGGTCCACGAAGTGGTAGTCCTTGCCGTCCATCTCCCCCGGGCGGGGTTTGCGCGTGGTGTGGCTCACCGAGAACGCCAGGCCGCCGAAGCCGTTGAGGCCTCCCGCCATGAGGCTCTGGATGAGGGTCGTCTTACCCGTTCCCGAAGGAGCGGAGAGGATGAAGAGCTCGCCGGGATGCATCGATTCCTTCAAAAGTTGTCGAAAGGAGGGTGCTGCGCCCGCCGTATCGTACCACTATTCCACGTTCTGCACCTGCTCGCGGATCTGCTCGCAGAGGACCTTGGCGTCGAGCACGGCCCGGGTCATCTCGGCGTTGCGGCACTTGGCGCCCAGGGTGTTGAGCTCGCGGAAGATCTCCTGGGTGAGGAAGTCGAGGCGCTTGCCGGCGGCGCCCGGCTCGCGGGTGACGCCGCGGAAGTGCTCCAGGTGCGAGCGCAGACGGTCGATCTCCTCGCTGACGTCGCTGCGGTCCACCAGCAGGGCCACCTCCTGGGCGAGGCGCGCCTCGTCCAGGGGCTGCGCGCCCAGCAGCTCGGCCAGGCGCCGGCGCAGCGATGCCGCGATCTCTTCGCGCACCGACCCCCGCAGGGCGTCGAGCCGGTCCACCGCCTCCTGGATGCCCTGCAGCTTCTCCTCCATGGCGACGGCGAGGCTGGCGCCCTCGGTCTCGCGGCTGGCCACGAGCTGTGCCACGGCCTCGCGGGCCACCGTCAGCAGCAGCTCCTCGTCCGCTTCGCTCCACTCCTCCCTCTCCAGGTCCACCCGGAACGCCTCAGGCAGGCGCAGCAGGTCGCCGGCCGAGAGGCCGCGCTCCACCAGGCCCGCCTCGAACAGCTCGTGGATCGCGGCATGAGCCTCCCGGATCACCCCCATGTGGACCTGGACGGAGGCCTTGCGCTCCGCCACCGAGCGCACCTCCACCCGCACCTCCAGCCGGCCGCGGGTGACCTCCCGGCTGATGAGGTCGCGCAACGCCGCCTCGCTCCCTCGCAGGTCCTCGGCCAGCCGGAGCTGAAGGTCGAGGAACCGGTGGTTCACCGCCCGCAGGCTCACCGTCACACCATGCCGTGCGTTCTCCCCCGACGCTTCACCGTAACCGGTCATGCTGCGCATGGATGAGTCCTCAAGGGGCTGGGTACTATGGCTTGATCGGAACCGCCTCGCGTGTTCAAGCAGTCCGTACGAGGCGTTCGTCAGATGCCAACCAAGCGAAGGTAATGCGGTCCAGATCGATCATAGCCCTCTTCGATCAGCGAGCAGATAGGGATCGGAGGCGTGCCGGAGGAGAATACCTTCACCGTCCGAAAAGCCTGCGATTTGTCTCGATATCCTTGTTGAAATCCTCAACGGAGTAGTGCAAGTAAGCCTCTTTCTGCTTGAGGAATGCGTCGGTCTGCCATCGGGTCTCGAAATCTAGCATCCGCTGGACCTCGGCCGTGGACAGCAATCCGGCGCGATAGAAGTCCGCAGCTAGAGCCTCCAGGGCATGGCGTGAGAGATCCTCCGAGCTGACTTGGAGTCTCTCGATGATGTCGTCAGGAACCGTGAGCTGCACTTCCATGAGAACCTCCGCTCCAAAATCCTATCACGCTCTCAGAGGGTGTCTCGAAAGGGGTGACCTGTCTGGCAGCCCCCTCTGTAGAGACGCCCCGTGGGGAACCCCGCGGGGCGTCTCCGGGGCGGAAAGGACGTTCCAACCTGCCACGGTGTGTCCGCGGGGCGACGAGGAGAGGACAGCCGACAATCGCCGCCCCCCGAGACGCCCCACGGGGTTCCCCGTGGGCGTCTCTACAGTGGGGGGGAACCCTTTCGAGACACCCTCTCAGGCTGATCCCTTCACCCATCCCTCCGCCTCCTCCTCCGCCCCCTCCAGCCGCCGCTTCAGCTCGGCCGCCGCCGCGCCTAAATCACCCCGCCGCGCGACGGCGAGGGGCTCGCCGTAGACGAAGTGCACGGTCGCGAGCGGCAGAGGGACGAGGAAGCGGTCCCAGGAGCGGAGCCGCTTCGCCCGGCTCGCCGCCACCGCCACCGGCACGATGGGCAGCCCGGTCGACGCCGCCGCCAGGATGACCCCCGGCTGCACCTCGCTCGCCGGCCCCTTGGGACCGTCGGGCGTGAAGGCGATGTCCCAGCCCTCGGCCGCCTGGCGCAGCAGCGAGCGCAGGCCCGCGATGCCACCCCGGCTGCTCGAGCCGCGCGCGGAGTCGATCCCCAGCCGGGCCACGGTGCGGGCGATCAGCTCGCCGTCGCCGCTCTGGCTCACCAGCACCGAGATCCGCCGTCCTCGATACGCATAGGGCATCAGCAGCAGGTGGCGGTGCCAGAAGGCGAGGATGAACCGCTGCTCCCCCTGCTCCCACTGGCGCAACCGCTCGTCGCCATGATGCCGCAGCCGCACGGTCGCCCGCAGGGCCCGGATGAACCAGGCCGCGAGCCACGAGACGATCCCGGCCGGCGGGCTCACACCCGGAACTGGAGGTCGAACAATCGCTTGTACGAGCCGCCGAGCGCCAGCAGCTCGCGATGGGAGCCCTCCTCCACGATGCGCCCGGCCTCGACGACCACGATGCGGTCCGCCCGGGTGACGGTCGACAGGCGATGGGCGATGACCAGCGTCGACCGCCCCTGCATCAGGTTGTAGAGGGCCTTCTGCACCAGGGCCTCGGACTGGCTGTCGAGGTGCGAGGTGGCCTCGTCGAGGATCAGGATGGGCGCGTTCTTGAGCAGCGCCCGGGCGATGGCCAGCCGCTGCCGCTGGCCGCCCGAGAGGCGCACGCCCGACTCGCCGATCACCGTGTCATACCCCTTGGGGAGCTGCATGATGAACTCGTCGGCGTAGGCCGCCGCCGCCGCCTCCCGCACCCGCTCCAGCGGCAGGTCGAAGCGGCCATAGGCGATGTTGTTGCGGATCGAGTCGTTGAACAGCACCGTCTCCTGGGTGACGATGCCGATGAGCGCGCGCAGGCTCTTGAGCTTGAGGTCGCGGATGTCCACGCCGTCGATGGTCAGCCGCCCCGAGCCCGGATCGAAGAAGCGCGGCAGGAGGTTGACCAGCGTCGACTTGCCCGCTCCGGACGGCCCCACCAGCGCCACGATCTCGCCGGCCTGGATGGCGAGCGAGACCTCGCGCAGCACCGGCCGCTCCTCGTAGGAGAAGGAGACCCGCTCGTAGGCGATGGCCTCGCGGACCGTCGCGACGTCGCGCGCCCCGGGCCGCTCCTGGATGTCGTCCGGGATCTCCATCAGCCGCGACACCCGCTGCCCCGAGGCCACGGCCTCCTGCAGGATGAGGTTCACCTTGTTGAGCTTGCGGATCGGGTCGTAGAGCATCAGCAGCGTGGTGAGGAACTGCACCAGCTCGGGCGCCGAGAGGTCGCCGGCGCGGATCGACTTGCCGGCATAGATGAGCAGGCCCGCGGCCCCCAGCACGGCGAGCGACTCGACCACGGGGCCGGACGAGTTGGCCAGCATCTGGGCCCAGAGGTTCACCCGCAGGTGCCGCCGGGTGGCCTCGCGGAAGCGGCTCATCTCGAACTCCTCCATGCCGAAGGCCTTCACCACCCGGTGGCCGCGCACCCCCTCGGCCATCAGGCTGGCGAGGTCGGCCATGCGCTCCTGGCTGCGGTGGCTCGTGCGGCGCATCCCCTTGCCGAAGCGGATGATGGGATAGAGGAGCAGCGGCGCCGCGATCAGCGAGATCAGCGCCAGCTTGAAGTGGGTGGACAGCAGCAGCGCCAGCAGCGCGACCAGGGTGAAGGACTGCTGGAAGAGGTCGAGCAGGCGGTTGGCGACCGCGTTCTGCATCAGCGCCACGTCGTTGATGACGCGCGCCACCAGTTCCCCCGACGGGTGCTCGGCGTGGAAGCGGCTCGACTGCTGGAGGATCCGCCGGTAGAGGTCGTTGCGGACGTCCGTCGTCACCCCCAGGCCGATGTGCTGGAAGGCGTAGCCCGAGGCGAAGTCGGCGAGCGACCGCAGCAGGAAGACCAGCACGAAGAGGAGGGGGACGAAGTAGACGACGTTGTCGCGGTTCACCCCGAGGTGCCGCTTCAGCGATTCGTAGCTGCTGTCGATCTGCCGCGCCAGGTTGAGCCGCTTCTTGAGATCTCCGAGGACGCCGCTCTCCGGCCGCTTCCCCTGGCTCTGCGGCGCCGGGGTCGAGGTGATCGCGCCCAGCGGCCCGGGCATGCTGTCGCCGGCGAGGAGCACCTCGCCGAAGATGGGCTTGATCAGGGCGGCGGTGCCCGCGGTGGCGGCGGCGTAGACGAGGATGCCGGCGGCGGCCAGGATCGCCCAGCCGGTGTAGCCGCGCAAATAGCGCCAGAAGAAAGAGGACATCTTCAATTCCATTTCAATTCCGTTTCAATTCCGCGACGCCTCCGCGAGCATCTCCGCCACCTCGCCCGCCGCCCGGCCGCTGGCGCCGCCCGCGCCCAGGCGGCCGCGCACCTCGGCCAGGGCGGTCCGCATCGCGTTGCGCGCCCCGGCGTCGGTCAGCAGGCGGGCGGCCTCGGCGGCGATGCGCTCGGGATTGGCCTCTCCCTGGATCAGCTCGGGCACCACCCGCCTCCCCAGCACCAGGTTGACCAGGGCGACGTTGGGCAGCCGCACCAGCAGACGGGCGAGGACGTAGGTCCAGGCCCCCAAGCGGTAGACCATGACCATGGGAGTGCCCAGCAGACCCACCTCCAGGGTCGCCGTGCCCGAGGCGCAGAGCGCCACGTGGGAATCGGCCACGGCGGCGAAGCGATCGCTCTCCACGATCTCCACCGTCAGGCCGGACAGCTCCACGGCCTCGTCCAGGAGCTCGCGGGGGACGGTGGGCGCACGGATGATCCGCACCTCGACGGGCAGCTCGGCCGCCAGCCGCCCAGCCGCCGCCAGCAGCGCCGGCAGCAGGGCCTCGACCTCGCTCACCCGCGAGCCGGGCAGGAGGGCAACGCGGAACGGGCCGTCCTCCCCGATCTCCACGGTGCGTTCCCAGGCCTGCGGGAGGGATGGCACCTCGTCCACCAGCGGGTGGCCGACGTGGACGACGTCCACTCCGTGAGCGCGGTAGAAGCCCACCTCGAAGGGGAAGAGCACCAGCATGCGGTCCACCAGGCGGGCGATGGTCTTCACCCGGCCCCGCCGCCAGGCCCACACCTGGGGGCTGATGTAGTAGACGACCGGGAGGCCGCGCTGCTTGAGCCGGCGGGCCAGGCGGAGGTTGAAGTCCGGGAAGTCGATGAGCACGGCGAGGGCCGGCCGCCGGCGGTCCACCTCGCGGAGGAGGTCGGCGAAGACCTCGCGGATGCGCGGCAGCACCCTGAGGACCTCGGTGATGCCCACCACCGCGACCTCGGAGCTGTGGGCCACGGACACGAGGCCCGCGGCCCGCATCTCGTCGCCGCCGAGGCCGAAAGTCGAGAGCCCCGGCACCCGCTGCCGCAGCTCGGAGATCAGCCGCGCGCCGTGGAGGTCGCCCGAGGCTTCGCCGGCGACGACCAGCAGCTCGCGGGGATTCGATCGCATGCCTGAAGGCTCAGGGGATCGGAGCCGGCGGACCCGAAGGGAACGGATACATCAGCCACGCCACCAGCAGACCGCCTCCCACCATGCCGAGAAAGATCTGGAGGAAGAGCTTGACCTGCTCCTTGCGCTCGCGGCGCCAGAGGAGGGTGAAGAACAGGCTCACGATCAACGCGTAGACCACCATCAGGAGGAAATGGCTGAGCACGGGGTCACTCCTTCTTGCCGCGGACGATGTCCCAGGCGTCGAGCACCAGCAGCAGGTTCATCAGCCCCGCCGTGAGCAGGAAGGCGGTGCCGTACTCGTATCCTGCCCCCATCACGTTCCCCTCGTAGTGGAGGCCGTAGCGGAGGAGGAAGTAGGGGAAGCCCATGCCCATGGAGCCGAGCGTCGCCAGGATGGTGAGCGGCTCGCCGGGGACGACCTTGTAGAGATTGCCCTCCAGCTTGCAGCCGATGAGCAGCGAGGCGATCACCAGCACGAAAAAGGCCAGCCCGCGCAGGTGCCGCTTCAGATAGACGTGGCCCAGCCCCGGCACCAGCCAGGCCGAGAGCACCGCCACGACCGGGTTTCCCCGCGGCCGGGCGGCCTGCGGCACCGGTTGCGCCGCGGCGGGTGTGCTACCGGATTCGGCCAATCAGTCCTCCTCTCGCGCGAAGAGCGCCCGCAGGCGCTCGCGGGAATGGCGCAGGTCCTCGGGCACGAGCCGGACCTCCGCCAGCACCGTCATGAAGTTCGTGTCCCCATTCCAGCGGGGGACGAGATGGAAATGAAAATGTCCGGGCACTCCCGCTCCGGCCGGCTTGCCCAGGTTCATCCCCAGGTTGAAGCCGTGGGGCTGGTAGGCCGCGTCCAGGATGCGCTGAGTTTTCAGCACCAGCGGCCAGAGCTCGGCCTGGGCCTCCGGGCCGCTCTCCTGCGGCGAGGCCAGGTGGTCCAGGGGGGCCACCATCAGATGGCCGTTCGAGTAGGGGTGGAGGTTGAGCATGACCAGGTGATGCCGCGCCTTGTGGACCACCAGGCCCTCCGGATGGTCGGGCTGACGCCCCGCGGCACAAAAGAAGCAGTCGGAATCCTGCGGATTCGCGGTGATGTAGGAGTACCTCCAGGGAGTGAAGAGCTGTTGCATCCGGGGCCTGGGGAAACGGCGGGCGCCCGCGTGAGGGACGCCCGGCCGCTTCAGCACTCGTCGTTGAGGAGCTCCCTGAGCTCTTTGCCCGGTTTGAAGTAGGGGATCCGCTTGGGCGGAACCTTCACCTTGTCGCCGGTCTTGGGATTGCGGCCCGTGCGTGCGCCACGATGGCGGATGCGGAAGCTGCCGAAACCCCGGAGCTCGATCTTCTCCCCGTCCTTGAGCGAATCGACGATGCTGTCGAATACCGTGTTGACGATGATCTCCGCGTGCTTCTTGGTGAGTTGAGTGGTGCGGGCGACCTCTTCGACCAGCTCGGCCTTGGTCATCCCGTCTTTCAAGGGCACCGTCATCTCCCACCCCTTTTCTCTCATGGCCACGGCGGGGCCTCCGCCTCCTCGCAAGGAGGGCCCCGCCGGTCCGGGTCCCAAGACCTACTCCGCTTCCTCGGACTCCTTGTCAGCTTCGTGATCAGCCTCGCGCTTCCTGCCGCGGGGCTCGCCTTCCTCACCGCCCTTCTTCGCAGCCGCGGCCTGCAGCTCCGCGAGCTCCTCCTCGGACGGCTGCGACACCCCCCGCATCGAGAGGCCGACCTTCTTCTCCTCCTCCTCGATGCGCAGGATGCGTGTGCGCACCCAGTCGCCGACCTTGAAGTGGTCTTCCAGCTTGGCGCCGGCCGGCACGTCGATCTCGCTGACGTGGGCCAGACCCTCGAGACCGTTGTAGATGTCGATGAAGAGGCCGAAGTCGGTGACGTTGACCACCCGGCCGTCGAGCGTGTCGCCGGGGCGGTGGCGCTCGGCGAAATCCTCCCACTCGTTGGGCATGAACTCCTTGATCGAGAGGGAGACCCGCTGGTTCTCGACGTCGATGTTGGTGATCCGCGCCTTGACCGTGTCGCCCTTCTTGAGCACCTCGCTGGGGTGCTTCACCCGTTTGGTCCAGCTCATGTCGGAGACGTGGATCAGGCCGTCGATGCCCTCGGTGATCTCGACGAAGGCGCCGAACTCCGTGAGGTTGCGCACCTTGCCCTCGATGACGCTGCCCTCGGGGTGGGTGTCCTCCAGCTCCTCCCACGGGTTGCGCTCGGTCTGGCGCAGCGACAGGCTGATGCGCCGCTGGTCCATGTCGAGCTCGGAGACGATCGCCTCCACCTCGTCGCCCACCTCCAGGATCTTGGCAGGGTTGACGACCTTCTTGGTCCACGACATCTCGCTGACGTGGATGAGGCCCTCGACGCCCTCCTCGATCTCCACGAAGGCGCCGTAGTCGACGATGGAGACCACCCGGCCCTTGACGCGGGAGCCGATGGGGTACTTCTTGTCCACCAGCGTCCAGGGGTCGTCGCTGCGCTGCTTGTAGCCCAGGGAGACGCGCTCGGTCTCGGGGTCGAACTTGAGCACCACCACCTCGACCTCGTCGCCCACCGAGAAATGCTCCGAGGGGTGGTTGACCCGCCCCCAAGAGATGTCGGTGATGTGCAGCAGGCCGTCGATGCCGCCGAGGTCGATGAACACCCCGTAGTCGGTGATGTTCTTCACCGTCCCTCGGAGTCGCGCCCCCTCCTCCAGCCGCTTCAGCGTCTCGGCCTTCTTCTTCACCAGCTCGGTCTCGAGCACGGCCTTGCGCGACAGCACGATGTTGTTGCGCCGGCGGTCCAGGCTGATCACCTTGAACTCCAGCTCCTGGCCGCGCAGCGACTCCAGGTTCTTGACCGGCTTGATGTCGACCAGGGACCCGGGCAGGAAGGCGCGCAGGCCCACGTCCACCGTCAGGCCGCCCTTGATGCGGTCGGTGATGCGGCCCTTGATGATTCGCCCATCCTTGTAGGCCCGCTCCACCTCGGTCCAGCGGCGCATGCGCAGCGCCTTGGAGTACGAGAGCAGCACGTGCCCCTCGAGGTCCTCGGTCTTCTCGAGCAGGACGTCGACCTCTTCACCGACCTTGACGGACAGCTCGCCGCCGCGGTCGGTGAACTCCTCGATGGGGATCAGGCCCTCGGACTTGTACCCCACGTCGACGATCACGGCATTGGACGTGACGCCGATGATGCGTCCCGTCACGATCTCACCCTCGGTGAGATTGCGCATGCTCTCGTCGTACAGCTCGAGGAGCTTGCGGTACTCCTCGGAGTCCCGCTCATCCTCGGACTCAGCCGTCATCAACGACTGGTCCTCGAGTTCTTCACTGGCCGGCATAATGAAAACTTTCCTCCTTGGGCTTGGATTCAGGCTCTCGGGCCTGTTCCCCCACGGCCGTGGGGGCATCGAGCTCTACTTAAGTCATTGAGAACTCGGGCCTTCGAGTATAGGGGGCGGCATGGCCGGTGTCAATCCGCCGCTGAAACGCCCGCTCCACGGGCCTTCTCGCCTCCCGGAGCCCTGCCGCCACGAGGATGGCACCCTCATTGCAGAAGATCCTGAATGAGATCGGCGGGGATGGTCCCCGCGAGCAGGTCCTCTCCGGGATCGCCCACAGGAAGGACAGCAGGAGGGTAAAAATGAAACGGCAGATCTTCACGCTCCTCATGGTTCTCGTCCTCGCCACGGCCACCGGCCTCCTGGCCCAGACCGGCGGCACCAGCGGCACGACCGGCACCGGCACGACCGGCACCGGCACCGCGACGGGCTCTGGCACCGGCACCAGCGGCACCATGGGCTCCAGCGCGACCGGCAGCAGCGCCAACGGCACCACGGGCACGGCCACCGGCACGACCGGAACCACCGGCTCGCCCGACACGACGGGCACCATGAACAACACCGCCCCCACCGACCCCCAGACCAACCCGACGCTCAATCCGACCACCAACACCGACCGCCGCAACGGCACCGTGACCGGCACGACCACCGGCACGGGCACGACCACCGGCACGGCCGGCTCCGCGACCGGAACGACCGGCACCACCACCGGAACCACGACCGGAACGACCACCGGGACCACGACCGGTACCACCGGCGCCTACTCCGGGACCACCGGAGCCACCGCGACCGGGACCACGACGGGCACGACCGGTTCCTACAATGGCAGCACCACCGGCACCTCCACGGGTTCCTACGGCGGCGCCACCACGACCACGGACGACACCACCACGACCGGCACCAGCACGGGCAGCCGGCACATGCCGAACACGGCGAGCGACCTGCCGCTCCTCGGCCTCATCGGCGCGCTGTCGCTGGCGGGCGCCCTCGGCCTGCGGGCCAGCCGCTGAAACGGCGTCAGACAGGGGGGCGCGAGGCCCCGAGCGACGACTCGATCTCGGCCCGCACCCCCCCATCCTCTTCTTCTGCCAACGCCTCCTCCAGAAACCGCCACGCCTCCGTCCCCCCGATCCGTCCCAGCGCCCAGGCGGCGTGAACGCGCACCAGGGGCTCCCCCTCCCGCAGCGCCGCGGCGAGCGGCCCCACGTGGCGCGACTCCAGCCGGTTCCCCATCGCCACCGCGGCGTTCCTTTGCAGACCCGCGAGCTTCGCCCGCTTCATGGGGCTCCCCCGGAAACGTTCGACGTACTCCTCGCGTGGGAGGCGCAGGAGCCGCTCCAGGGTGAGCTCGCCGCGCTCTTGCGGTAGCTCCATCTCCGGGTGGACCGCCCCGGCCGGCGCCGCGTTCCAGGGACAGACCTCCTGGCAGACGTCGCAGCCGAAGACCCATCCCCCCACCATCCGCCGCGCCGCGGGCGGGAGCGGCCCGCGGTGCTCGATCGTCCAGTAGGAGATGCACCGGTTGCTGTCCAGGCGGTAGGGCTCGGGGAGCGCCCCCGTGGGGCAGGCGTCGAGGCAGAGAGTACAACTCCCGCAGAGGTCCGCGAGCGGCTGATCCGGTGCCAGGTCCAAGGAGAGGAACAGCTCGCCGAGGAGGAACCACGAGCCGCCCTCCGGATGGAGGAGCATCGTGTTCTTGCCCACTGCCCCCAGGCCGGCCCGCGCCGCGAGCTCCCTCTCCAACACCGGGCCGGTGTCCACGTAACACCGGGTCTCGCAGGCGGGGAACGCCTCGCGGACCCGGGCCTCCAGGACGCGCAGCCGCTCGCCCATCACCTCGTGATAGTCCTGCCCGCGGGCATAGCGGGCCACCCGCCGCCAGAGGTCCCCCCGGGGCTCCGGCTGCCGCTCCCCATCCTCTCCATACAGAGGGTGATACTGGAGGGCCATGCAGACGACGCTCCGCGCCCCCGGAAAGATCTGCCAGGGATCGAGCCGCGCCTCCAGCCGGCGGCCCAGGTACTCCATCCCCGCCTGGTCCCCGCGCTCCAGCCACCGCACCAGCACATCCCCATGGTCCAGCGGACCGAGCTCCGCCACCCCGGCGCGGTCGAACCCGGATTCCAGGGCCCAGGATTTGAGAAGGGCGGCGGTGGCGCGGGGGTCCATGGGGGTAGGATACTGTTGGCTAGAGTCGTCTGGCCGTGTGCTGACTAGAACGCAGGCTAGCTCAAGGGGATTTCCTGGTGCATGTCCGAAGGGTGAAGATCAAAAACGTCCGGGGCTTCCGAGAGGTGGACCTGGACTTCAGCCGGCCTGATGGGAGCTTGGCTGGCTGGACAGTCCTTGCAGGGCGGAATGGAGCCGGCAAGTCGACTCTGCTCAAGGCTATTGCGCTCTCCCTGGCAGGGCCTCCAGAGGCCAAGGCTCTAGTACCCAGCTTCGCCAATTGGGTTTCCCTTGGTGGGGATATTGCGGAGACTGAGCTCCTCGTTGAGCCGACGGAAGAGGACACGGACTATCTAACCACCTCCAGCACGATTGCTTTGCGATGGGCATCAACCCCAAACGGGGCCGAGCCACGCCTTACTGGAGTGATGGGCCACGAATTCGCAGAGTTGGAGCGTGATCACCACGAAGGGCCCTGGTCAGGAGATCCCTTCGGATGGTTTATCGCTGGCTATGGCCCCTATCGCCGCCTCACTGGACATGCCAGCGAAGCGCAACGTCTGATGGCAGGCCCAAGAAGAGTTGCAGGCCTCGTTACTCTCTTCCGTGAGGACGCCTCCTTAGTGGAATCCGTGAGCTGGCTTCGCGAAATTTACCTACGTCGGCTTGAGAAGAAGCTCGGGGCTGACCATCTCGAGAAAACCGTCCTTTCTCTACTTAACGATGGTCTTCTTCCAGATGATGTCATTGTCGAGAACATAGACTCTGAAGGTTTATGGGTACGCCAACGCGGGATAAGGCTACCGCTGACCGAATTGAGCGATGGATACCGAACCACCGCCGCTCTCATCATGGATATCGTGCGCCAACTCGACCGGCATGCCGATTTACTGGATATAAACACGATAGTAGAGGCCTCTGGTACCTGTCAACAAATCGGCTACTCGGGCGTGGTCTTAATCGATGAGGTCGACCTCCATCTTCACGTCTCCTGGCAGAAAGGGATCGGCTTCTGGCTGAAGCGTCATTTCCCCAACATCCAATTCATTGTCACCACCCATAGCCCCTTCGTCTGCCAGGCCGCCGACCCGAGAGGGCTGATCCGCCTGCCGGCTCCAGGCGAGAACCGTTCCGCCGAGCACGTGTCTGAAGCTCTCTACAATACGGTGGTCAACGGCGGTGCCGACGACGCAGTCCTGACGGAGCTCTTCGGCCTCGATACCCCCTACTCCGGTGAATCCGAGCGGCTGCGCGAGCGCGTCGCTCAATTGGAAGCCCTTCTGCAGTCGGGAAAAGTCAGCGACAAGGAGCGGGAAGAGCTCAAGGAGCTCCGATCGCGCCTTCCTCAGACTTTGAGTGCGGACATGGAGCAGGCGCTGCGTACGCTAGCGATCAACGAATGAAGCGCCTGAAGCGGCTGGATCTCAGCACTGAGACTCTCACCTTTCTCCGCGACCGCTCGGACGGGGTTGCTGTCTCGCCTGATCCACGAGCCGAGGCAGCGAGACTCTGGCGCCAGCAGTCCAACAAAGCATTTCAAGAGCTCCGGGAGACTCTGGGCAAGATGGCCTCCGGCCTCGAACGCTGCATGTATTGCGAGGACAGCGAGGGCACCGCCATCGAGCACTTCTGGCCCAAGTCGGTCTACCCGGAGCGAGCCTTCGACTGGCTCAACTACCTGATCGCCTGCTCGCGGTGCAACAGCAATTTCAAACGCGACCAGTTCCCCCTCGACGCAGCCGGCGCCCCGCTCCTGGTGAACCCGAGCGAGGAGGAGCCTCTGGATCATCTCTCCTTCTCTCCGTCGACCGGCCGGTTCGAGCCCAGGTCTCCCAAGGGAGATCCCTCGATTGACGTCTTCGGCCTCAACCGTACTACACTGACCAAGGGCGAGCTTTTGCTTGGACAGGCCTCGAGCAGCTCCTGATCCGCTATGCCGAATTAAGGGTGGCGGGAAAGGATACGAAGGCGGAGGAGATCGAGAAGTTAGTCCGGAACCATCCGTTCGCGGGAGTCTTCGCGGCTCTTCTCAGGATCGCCGCAGGACCGGAGGCAGATCTCCTCGTCGATGAGGAATGCCTCAAGGCTCTGCGAGCTCATTCGGAGATCGTCACATGGGCCTGAAGCTTCAAGGCGGCGCGAAGCGGCCTTGAGATCCCTCGCGGCAAGGTTGCGGCGACTCTCGTCAGGTTTGCGAAGAAGCGGCCGAGCTTGAGGCGAGCCGTCGCGAGCCTGCGGCGCCTCGCGCCAAGCTTGGCGATCCTCGCTCCAGCCTGGGATGCCCTCACCGAAAATTGCGACGAGGCGTTTCAAGCTCGCGGCCTCCCGCTCAAAGCTCGGCGCGGCCCGTTGCAAGCCTGTCTCTCCCCATTCCAAGGCTCGCGTGGCGCTCCTCAAGGTCTCCACGGAGCCCTTCAAGCTTGGGCCGTGCCGCGGGAAGCTTGTCGGAAGGCGCCGCGAGCCTGGCTCGACCCGGCGTAAGGTTGCGCCATCCCGTGGCGAGCCTGGAGGAGGGCGGTCCAAGCCTGGCGAAGCCTGGTGGGGCTCGATTCAGCCCGTCTCAAGCTCGACTTGAAGCGCCGCAGGCGGAAGACCAGCCGGCTCAAGCTTGAAATCGGGGACAATGAAGCTGGGAGATCGGCGCCCCGAAGGAGGTGGCAGTGGACAAGGGTCGTGAGGCCCTGGATCGGAAGGAGATCGACGCGCGGCTGGGGGAGATCGATCCGCCCGTTGCGCGGGAGGTGCTCCTCGACCTCCTCGCCGGCGAGATCTCGCCGGTGATCACCCTGTCACGCCTGCTTCTCGCTCTGGGGTGGCCTTCCGAAGTCGACGAGGTCCTTGCCGAGGTCGCGCAGAATTGGGGACGGCCGCTTCATCCGTCCCTCCACGAAGTGGCGCGGCTCCTCCAGGATCATCGCGAGGGGTGCGAACGGGTGGCGACGATGCTGCGCGAGCACCCGGACCCTGACGTCTCGACCTCGCCGGCGGAGGACGTGATCGCCGCCTGCCGCTCCTTCTTCGACCGCTCCGTGGAACGCCACGAGACGGCGAGCGTGGCCGCCTACTCCCTGGGCGATCCGGAGCTCCTCGCCAGGGCGACCCGGGAGGTCGTGGACCTCCTCGAACGCTGGGAGATCCTCGGGGCGGACCGCAGGACCCTGGAGATCGGCTGCGGCATCGGCCGCATGCAGGCGGCCCTGGCTCCCAGGGTGGCCGAGGCGCACGGCATCGACATCTCGCCGCGGATGATCGAGGCGGCCCGCAGGCGCTGCGCCGACCTCCCCAACGTCCACCTCGCCGTCAGCTCGGGGCGCGACCTGGCCGGCTTCGACGCCGAGAGCCTGGACCTCGTCCTCGCCGTGGACTCCTTCCCCTACATCTTTCAGGCAGGTCCGGCACTGGCCGAGGCCCACTTCCACGAGGCCGCCCGGGTGCTGCGCCCCGGCGGCGACTTTGTGCTCTTCAACTACTCCTATCGCGACGACCTCACGGGGGACCGCCGGGACGTCCACCGTCTGGCCCGCGCCGCCGGTTTCACCGTGGTGGTGGCGGGCGCGCAGTTGTTCAAGTTTTGGGATGGTGTTGCATTCCGGATGCGGAAGTAGTCACGGGACCTGGGATAGACTCTCCCTCCCGCGGCCGTTCCACCGCGCCGCGACTTTTCACTTCCAGAGGAGAAGAACACGATGGCCGACTGGGTCGAAGAGGGCCAGAGCGCCCCCGATTTCACTCTTCCCGCCGACGACGGCCGGAAGGTCAAGCTGTCCGATCTCCGCGGCAAGCCCGTGGTGCTCTATTTCTATCCCAAGGACGACACGCCCGGCTGCACCAAGGAGGCGTGCGCCTTTCGCGACCGTACGGCCGACCTCGCGGCCAAGGGTGCCGTGGTGCTCGGAGTCTCCCCCGACGACGTGACGAGCCACGGCCAGTTCCGCGACAAGTACAGCCTCAACTTCCCCCTCCTCGCCGACACCGACCACCAGGTGGCCGAGAGCTACGGCGCCTGGCGGGAGAAGAACCTGTACGGCAAGACGTCCATGGGCATCCAGCGCTCCACCTTCCTCATCGACCGCGACGGCAAGGTGCGCAAGGCGTGGAAGAAGGTCAACGTGGACGGCCACGACGAGCAGGTGCTCGCGGCGCTGAGCTCGCTGTAATCCGGTTGTGACTCGGCGCGGGTCCCTCGCGGGCCCGCCCTCCCTTCGGCTAGACTTCCCCGGCTCCACAGAGCGTTCGCGAGAAAGGAATGCGATGGAACTGTTCCAGCAGATGGTGGAGATGGGTCACGAGCGGGTCCTCGTCTGCTCGAACCCCGACGTGGGGCTCAAGGCCATCATCGCCGTTCATTCGACCGTCCTGGGTCCGGGGTTGGGCGGAGTGCGGATGTGGCCGTACGGCAGCATGGAGGAGGCAATCACCGACGTCCTCCGCCTCTCGCGCGGCATGACCTACAAGGCGGCGGCCGCGGGGCTCAACCTCGGCGGCGGCAAGGCGGTGATCGTCGGCGATCCCAAGAAGGAGAAGACCGAGGCCCTCCTGCGCGCCTTCGGCCGCTACGTCGACTCTCTGAACGGCCTCTACATCACGGCCGAGGACGTGGGCACCGACATCGAGGACATGGAGGTCATCCAGCACGAGACGCGCTGGGTCACCGGCGTCTCGCCCGAGCACGGGGGCGGCGGCGATCCGTCGCCGGTCACCGCCTTCGGCGTCCTCCAGGGCATCCTGGCCGCCGTGGCCTGCCACTTCGGCGACGGCGCGCTCGCCGGCCGCTCGGTGGCCGTGCAGGGTCTCGGCAGCGTCGGCTACAACCTCGCGCGGTTCCTGCGCGAAGCGGGGGCCAAGGTGTTCGCGGCCGACATCGACGCCAACGCCACCGGTCGCGCCCGCGACGAGCTCGGCGTCGAGGTCGTACCCACGGCCGAGATCCTGGAGGTGCCGTGCGACGTCGTGGCCCCCTGCGCCCTGGGAGCCGTGCTCAACGACGAGTCGATTCCCCGTCTGCGCTGCCGCATCGTGGCCGGGGCGGCGAACAACCAGCTCGCGGACGAGAGGCGGCACGGCCAGGAGTTGCACGACCGGGGCATCCTCTACGCTCCCGACTTCGTGGGCAATGCCGGCGGCCTGATCAACGTCTACAACGAGATCGTCGGCTACAATCGCGACACCGCCATGCGCATGGCGCGGGGGATCCACGCCAACATGGCTCGCGTCTTCGAGATCTCGCGCGCCCAGGCGATCCCCACCGCCCTCGCCGCCGACCGGCTGGCCGAGGACCGCATCGCCCGGGTGAAGGCCCTCGGCGGCCGGCACTGGGTGCGGTCGGTGCGGCGGCGCGCGGCCGAGATCTAGGAGCGGCCCCGGCACCAATCAAGAGGACAGCCAGGAGGACAGCCATGACGATCCGGACCCGATTCCCCGCCGCCGCCCTGGCTCTCGCCCTCGCGGCGGTCCCGGCCGCCGCCGCCCCGCCCATCTGCGACGGCTCGACGCCCCTGACGCTGATCGGGATGGATACCACGGCCGGCCGGACGCTGTTCTCCATCCTGCCCACCGGCACGAGCCAGGCCGCGTGGATCGTGGAGCTCGACGGCGAGGGGCGCGAGGCACGGGTCTATCCGGACGATCCGAAGGGGCGCTTCGGAGGATCGGTGGGTCCCGGTCCGGTGGTGGCTGCCCATCCTTGCGGCGCCGCCTGTCTCCAGCCGGTGCGCTGGAAGGACGGCTCCTGGGAGCCGCTGGGGGATACCGTGGTGGCCCCGGCGGCGGCCACCGTCGCCGCGACCTATGACCACACAGGAGCGCCCTGGCTCCTGCTCTACGCCCACGGCGCCACCGCCGGTCAGCTCAAGGCCTGGGCCTACCGCCTGGACAACCGGGTCTGGCAGAGCCGGGGCTCCGCCGACGTCACCGCGGTGGGCGAGCCCCAGGCTCTCCCGGCGCCGCAGCGGAAAGACGGCGTCCTCACCGGCACCGGCCTCTTCTCCGCCTCCGGGCCGCCGGAAGCCTGGGTGGTGGGCCTCCCCAGCCTGCCGGCCGCCCGCCGCGGCCAACTCGTCGCGCTCACCGGCCGGTCCGCGGCCTACGTCTCGGGCGACGGCGTGGTGTACCTTTCGGACGATTCGGGCAAGGCGTGGCGCCGCTCCACCTGGACTCCCTGGGGCGCGAAGGACACGGTGGGCATCTGGCGGCAGGGGACGGACTACTGGGTCGACCTCCCCTCCGGCGATCACCGGGCCGCCCTCCGGCTCGCCTGGTTCGATCGCCGGCGGCCGTCGGACGAGGTGCTCGTCCTCACTCGTCTGGGCACGGCCGGAGAGTGGCTCCGCCTCACCGAGTCGCCGGCCGAGGTGAAGACGAAGAACGACGAGCACCTGCCGGTCACGCAGGTGCTCGTCCCCCAGGGGGATACCTGGCTCCTCCTCTCGGGCTGCGCCGCCACGGCCGAGGGCTCCGGCCTGGTGCTCCGCGTGTTCGACGGCAAGGCCATGTCGGCGGCGAAGTTCCTGGCGCTGAAGGCGGCGGGGCCGGCGCCGTAGAGGAGCCTGCGACAGGGACAGCAGGGACTTCAGAGACAGCAGGGACGAGCCAAGCTCCAGTCCCGGTCCTTTTTCTTCGTCCCTGTTGTCCCTGCCGTCCCTGTTATCCCTGCTATCTCAGAGCCGGGCCATCAAGGCTGGCCTCTGCCGCGCAGGCTCATGGGATCAGGCCCGGGCGCCCGCCGTGGCGAGAGCCGGGATGCGCAGCTTCTGACCGGGGTAGATGTCGTCGGCGTTCTTGAGCATCGGCCGATTGGCCTCGAAGATCCGGTTGTACTGGTTGGCGTCGCCATAGAACTGCTTGGAGATCTTGGACAGGTTGTCGCCGGGCTTGACGTCGTAGAACTGGGCCTCCGGCTCCGGACGCGCGACCTGGAGCTGATCGTCGACCTTGGCGATTCCCTGGGAGTTGCCGACGAGCAGGACGATCTTCTCCCGCTGCTCCTGGCTGTCCACCTTGCCGGTGAGCGTGGCCTTGTCGCCGTCCACCTGGACGTTGAGGTTCTCGGCCTTGAGCCCCAACTGCTGGACGAGGTTGGTGAGAGCGGTGGCTTTCTTGCGATTCTCGAGCGCCTTCAGATCCTGCTGCGACGGTCCCTGGGCGGCCTGGGGAGCCGCCTGGGCCGGCACCTGCGGGTGCTGCCCCTGCGCCTGCTGCGCCGCCTTGGGCTCGTCATGCCCCCCGACGTTGAGCTTGTGTCCCACGTCTTTGATGAAATCGATCAGACCCATGCTGTACTCCTTTCGCGGTTCGAGCGGTTGGTCTTGGGAGGAGGCCGCCGATGGGCGCCTCCAGGGGCGGGCTTTGCAAGATGGCTGCCGAGGTGAAGATGCCATGAAACTGCGATAGACCGCCACGTCCAGATTTTATCGTCAAGAGATAAGGGCTACATTCCTTAGATCGCTGGATGACTGCCAACCCGGGTTTCCTGTCCCGAAGGGGCAGCGGCATGTAGCCTGGGGCTGGCGCTTTTTGCCAGCCCCAGGAAACCGCGCCCCCAAAATTTCCCATAGCCCCGCAAGGGGCGACGGCAGTTCATCGTTGAGGCGAGTTGCCGCCACCCCTTCGGGGTTTGAAAGGTTTTGTGGGGCCACGGCTACCTGGGGCTGGCAAAAAGCGCCAGCCCCAGGCTACATGCCTGAGCCCCTTCGGGGCAGAATCGTGAGTTGTTTATAAGTGGGTGCAGGTAGGGAGCAGGATCGATGTGTCACTTGCGGCAAAATCACCTTTACGATTGGATCCTCTGTCTTCCGCTTGGCCATCACTCCCCCTCGATCTCCCGCGCCATCCGCTCCACCACCTCCTCGACGGAGAGGTCCGAAGCGTCGATGAAAACGTAGGAGTCGTCTCTCGTCAAAGGAGAATCGATCCGGGTGCTGTCGCGCAGGTCGCGGCGACGGATGTCTTCTTCGACGTCGGCGTAGGTGACGGGCTGGCCCGTGGCCTGGAGCTCTTCGAAGCGGCGGCGGAAGCGGACGTCGGAGCGGGCGTCGAGGAAGAACTTGTACGGCGTGTCCGGGAAGACGCGGGTGCCGATGTCCCGCCCTTCGAGGACCGCCCCGAAGTGGGTGGCGGCCTCGCGCTGCAGGCGCACCATGCGCTGGCGTACCTCGGGGTAGGTGGAGATGGCCGAGGTCGCCTCCCCCACCTCCGGCGTGCGGATGCGCGACTCCACCGGCTCGCCGTCCAGGAGCACCTCGAAGCTGCCGTCCGGGCGCCGGCCCAGGCGCACGTCGGCGGCGTCGGAGAGGGCCACCACCATTTTCCGGTCGTGGGGATCGGCGCCGCTCTCCAGCACCTTGAGGCCGATCGCCCGGTACATGGCGCCGGTGTCCAGGAAGGGCACCCGCAGCCGCTCGGCCAGACGCCGGGCGACGGTGCTCTTACCCACACCGGAGGGACCGTCGATGGCGACGATCAGAGGGTGGCTCTCCCCGGCCGTCATCGCCGCCCCGACTTCGGCGCCACCTTCCGGGCTCCGGCCCGCTTGACGCCCGTCGCCGGTTTCCTCGCCGCGGCCCGCCTGGGGGACCCGGCCGGCTTCGCGGGGGTCTTTTTCGCTGCGGTCTTTTTCTTCGCCACCGGCTTCTTTTTCTCGGCCGGCCGGCCGGCCGACTTAAGGAGGCGCTGGACCTCTTTCTCCGTCAGCTCGCGCAGGGCGCCGACCGGCAGGTCGCGGTCGCGCAGGGGGCCGATGGCAATCCGCCGCAGCTTCTGCACCGAGTGGCCGATGTGGAAGAACATCTCGCGGATCTGGCGGGTGCGCCCTTCGGTCAGCTCGACGATCCACCAGGAGTTCTCGCTTTCGGGCTCTCCCCGGCGACGAGCCCCGGCCGGCTTGAAGGGGGCGCGCGAGGTGATCCGCGCCGGCGCCGTGCGCTTGCCGTCGATGACGACGCCGGCGCGCAGCCGCTCGAGCTGGGCTTCGGTGGGGGTCCCCTTCACCTTGACCTCGTAGGTCTTGACGCTGCCGTAGCGCGGATGGGCCACGCGTTGGGCGAACTCGCCGTCGTCGGTGAGCAGCAGCAGCCCCTCGGTGTTGAAGTCGAGGCGCCCCACCGGCACCAGGGCCTTGCGCATTCCGGGCGGCACGAGGTCGATCACCGTGCGCCGTCCCTCGGGGTCGGTGACAGTGGACATCACCCCCTTGGGCTTGTTGAGCAGGAAGTAGTGATGCTCCTGAATCGGCTGGATGCGCCGGGAGTCGACCTTGATGGCGTCGCGCTCGGGATCGGCCTTCTCCCCCACCTCGGCCACCTTGCCGTTGATGGTGACGCGCCCCTCCTGGATCAGCTCCTCGGCCTTGCGGCGGGAGGTGGCGACGCCGGCCCGGGCCAGGATCTTCTGCAGGCGCTCTTCGCTCATGAGGCGATTCCTCCGCTCCCCTCGGCCTGCCGACTCGGGCCGTTTCCTGCGCCGCCGGACCCCTCATCACCCCGACCCTCTTCTCCCACCGCACTCCCCCCAACTGGGAGAAGAGGGAGAAAGGCAAGACCATTCAGCCGGGTCCCCCTCTCCCGGTCGGAGGGAGGGCGGTGGGAGAGGGGACAGGGGTGAGGGCTCATGGCTCCTCCACCGGCAGAGCGTCCTGCTGCTCTTCGAGCTCGGCCACCTCGCGCAGGAATCGCTCCTCGCTGTCGGCGTCCGCGGCGTTCAGGGACGACTCGTCCTGGGGCCCTCCCGCCAACTCGGCGAGGCCCGCCACGGCCGAGGCGTCGCCGCTGCCGAAGGTCTCCTCGAACTCCTCCAGGGGCGGCAGGTCCTTCAGACTGTTGAGCCCGAAGTGAACGAGGAACTCGCGGGTGGTGCCGTAGAGGAACGGCTTGCCCACCACCTCCTTGCGGCCGACGATGCGCACCATGCGGCGCTCGAGCAGCGTCTTCACCACGCCCGCGGGGTTGACGCCCCGCAGCTCCTGGATCTCCGGGCCGGTGATCGGCTGGCGGTAGGCGATGATCGCCAGGGTCTCCAGAGCGGCCATGGAGAGCTTGTTGCCGCCGGAGACGTCGAAGAAGCGGCGCAGCCAGCCCACCACCTCGGGACGGGTGGCGAGGCGCACCCCGCCGCCCACGTCTTCCACCAGGACGCCCCGGCCCTCGGCACCCTCGGAAGGACTGTAGCGGGCCAGCACGGTCTCCAAAGCCTCCGCAGCCTGCTCCCGCTCGCCCTCCTCGAACAGCTCCAGGAGCTTCGTGCGCGGCACGGGCTCGGAGGAGACGAAGAGGACGGCCTCGATGGCCGCCTCCATGTCGCTGCGCTCCGTCATGAACCGATGGCCTCCCGCTCGGCGTCCGCCAGATCGCGCGTGGTGCGATAGAGGAGGATGTCGCCGGCTTCCGTCTGATGGATGCGTACCAGGTTGAGGCGCGCCAGCTCCAGCACCGCCAAGAACACGGCGATGGCCTCGGCCCGGCAGGAACGGCTCTTGAGGTCGGACACCAGGTCGAAGGGGTGGCCGGCGCCCAGGACGCTCAGCAGCCGGTCGAACTGCCCGCGCACCGAGTATTCCTCGAGGGAGAGCTGGAGCGGCGGCGGATGCTCCTTCTCATAGCGCTGGAGCGCCTGCTTCAAGGCCCCCATGAGGTCGAACAGCGAGACCTCGCCGAGATCCACCTGCTGCTCCTCGTCCTCGGGCGCCGCCGGCAGCGGTTGCGGCCGGCGCGTCCAGATGCCCAGCCGCAAGCGGTCCACCTCGGCGAACGACTGCGCCACCTCCTTGAGCCGGCGGTATTCGAGGAGCCGCTCCACCAGCTCCTGGCGCGGGTCCTCCTCGGGCTCGCCCTGAGTCCCCGGCGGCCGGGGAAGCAGCATCTTCGACTTGAGATGTATCAGCAGCGCCGCCTCGTAGATGTACTCGCCGGCGATGTCGAGGTTCAGCTCCTCCATCAGCGCCATGTAGGCGTGGAACTGGTCGCAGATCGTCGCCACCGGGATGTCGGTGATCTCCACCCGGTTGAGCTTGACGAGGTGCAGCAGCAGGTCGAGCGGCCCCTCGAAGATCGGCAGGTGGACCCGCCACGCCGCGGGCAGCGCGGAATCGGACTCCTCATCCGCGGCGTCAAGCGGCGGCAGCTCCGACGGATCCGATCGATCAGACGGATCCGTCAGATCCTGAAGGCCCGGCGTCTCGTCGCTCATACCTTCTCCGCCAGGGCCTTGCGATAATCGAGCCCTATGACCTCGCGCACCTGCTCCAGGGTCTCGGCGGTGCGCTCCCGCGCCTTCTTCGATCCCTCCACCAGGATGTCATACACCGTGTCGCGGTCGCGCTCCAGCTCCTCGCGGCGGCGGCGGAAGGGCTCCAGGTAGTCGATGAGGATCTGGGCCAGCAGCTTCTTGTCGTCGACGCAGCCGATGGTGGCGGCCCGGCACTCGCGGGCCACCCGCTCCTGCACCTCGGGGGGCGACACCAGCTTGTGGAAGTCATAGAGGTTGCAGACCTCGGGGCGGCCCGGGTCGGTCCGCCGCAGGCGCTGCGGATCGGTGAACATCTGCATGCACTTCTGGCGGATGACGTCGGGGGAGTCCGAGAGGTTGATGGCGTTGCCGTAGGACTTGGACATCTTGCGGCCGTCGATGCCTGGCACCTTGGCCGTGGGCGTGAACAGACCTTGCGGCTCGGGGAAGACTTCGCGCTGGTAGAGGTGGTTGAAGCGGCGCACGATCTCGCGGCTGATCTCGAGGTGGCTCGCCTGGTCCTCGCCCACCGGCACGAAGTGAGCGCGGTAGATGGCGATGTCCACCGTCTGCAGCACCGGGTAGCCGAGGAAGCCGTAGGTGGAGAGGTCCTTGCTCTCGATCTGCTGCATCTGCTCCTTGTAGGTGGGCACGCGTTCCAGCCAGCCGAGCGGCGTGATCATCGAGAACAGCAGGTGGAGCTCGGCGTGATCCGGCACCATGGACTGGACGAAGATCGTCGACTTGGCGGGATCGAGCCCGGCGGCGATCCAGTCGACCACCATCTCCAGGGTGTTGACGGCGATCTGCGAAGGATCGGCGTAGTCGCTGGTCAGCGCGTGCCAGTCGGCCGCGAAGTAGTAGCAGCGGTAGGCGTCCTGCAGGCCGACCCAGTTCTTGAGGGCCCCGAAGTAGTTGCCCAGGTGGATCTTGCCCGTCGAGCGCATGCCCGAGAGCACAATCTTCTGTTCGGTCACTCCAGGTCCCCTTTCGTCAGGAGAGATTGATCACCACGGCCAGGATGCCGTAGAGCGGCAGGAGGAGCAGCACCGTCAGGGCCAGTCCAGCCGGTACCCCGATGATAAAGCCATAGGGGCGCATGGCGGCAAGCCGGCCGGCCCAGTCGGGCGGCAGCAGGCGCAGCGCGATCTGCCCGCCGTCCAGGGGCGGCAGCGGCATGAGCTGGAACGCGGCGACGCAGGCGTTGATCGCGGCCATCCGCACCAGGGTGAACATCACCGGGAAAACCGGGGACAGCTTCTCCGCCCCCGCCGGATAGGTCAACGCGACGATGGCCGCCTGCCGCCCCTCCGCCCCCAGCAGGTGAACGCCGACGATCAGCGCCAGGATGGCGCCGCCGGTCAGCAGGAGGTTCGCCGCCGGTCCGGCGGCGGCGACGAGGATGGCGTCCCACCCGGGCCGATGGAGGTTCGCGTCCATCACCGGGATCGGGCGGCCCCAGCCGAAGACCGGGACCGGGAAGCCGAAGGCCAGGAGGAGTGCGGGGAACAGCAGCGACCCCAGGAGGTCGAAGTGGCGCAGCGGGTTGAGGCTGGCGGCTCCGAGCTGGCTGGCGGTGGGATCGCCGCACAGCTCCGCCGTCCAGGCCTGGGCGGCGCCATGGACGGAGATCGCCAGCAGCAGCAGGAGGAGCTGCACCGCGGCGGTGAAGACGAGATTCGCGGTCATTTCACAATCATCTCGTGGCGGGCGCCGCGGCCAGGCGGCGGTCGACGTCGCCCATCAGGCGCTCGTTCTCGGTCAGCACCCGCCACTCGATGCGCAGGGCGTAGCCTTGAGCCGCCACCGCCAGATAGAAGAGGACGTGATGGACCCAGGTGGGGACGGAGCCCGTGGCCACGCCGCCGCCCAGGATGAAGGTCGCCATCACCAGCGCCATGGCCAGCATCAGCCACGGGTAGGAGGCGTTCTTGAAGCGCTTGGTCTCCTCGACGATAGCGGCATCGAGGGCGTTCTCCCGCACCGCGTCCTTGATCGCCTTGCCGGTGCCGATCAGGTAGAACATGATCCAGCAGTGGGAGAACAGCAGCAGCAGGCTCGAAGCAAGCCCGATGAGCACGTGGAGCGGCATGTTGGTGTCGGTGGCGCCGTGCAGCGTGTAGCCCACCACGGCGGCGGCGATGACGCCGAGGGTCGCCATGGCGCCGACGATCAGCAGGGCTCGTCCCATCATTTAAGACCGTCCTCCAAAGTCTTCGCTCGCGCGGCCCGCGAGAGAGGCCAGGACCGCCTCCCGCCAGCGGGCCGCCGCCGCGGACGGGCGGAAGCGCTCGTCCACGCGACGGCGTCCGGCCTCGCCCCGGCGCCGCGCCTCCTGCGGCCGGGCCAGCACGTCTTCCAGGGCCTGCTCAAGGGCCCGGGGGTCTTCCGGCGGCACCAGCCAGCCGGTCTCCCCGTCCACCACCACCTCGGGGATGCCGGAGACGGCGCTCGCCACGACCGGCACGCCGGCCGCCATGGCCTCCAGCACCACCAGCGGCATCCCCTCGTAAATCGAGGGCACCACCAGCGCCGCGGCGCCGGCCAGCAGGCGCCGCACCCGCCCGGCGTCGCAGGTGCCGAGGAAGCTCACGACCTCTCCCAGCTCCAGCTCGGCCGCCCGGTGCTCCAGCCGGCCCCGGTGCTCGCCATCGCCCGCGATCCGCAGGGTGGCCCCTGGATGCCGGGAGCGAAGATCTTTCAAAGCCTCCAGCAGCACCTCGACGCCTTTACGGATGCGCAGCCGGCCGACGAAGAGCAGGTATCCCGACTCTCCTTCCCTGCCCGCCACAGGCTCGACCGTCAGCCCGCCCGTGACGTTGGGGATCACCCCCACGCCCTCGACCCGGTAATCGCGGCGGATCTCGGCGGCGGTGGCCGCGCTGGGCGCCAAGACCAGGTCGGCAGCCCAGGCGGTGAGCATGCCCAGGAGGATCTGCAGCGGCGCCTTGAACCAGCGGAAGCGCCACTCGGCCGCTCCCGGCCGGCCCAGCACCCGCCCCTCGGCGATCAGCGGGCGGACCGCTCTCCGCTCCTCGACGTAGCTCACCTGAAGCAGGGCCACCAGGAGAGGACGCGGCGCGAGGAGCGCTCTCACGACGGCCACCAGCAGGGCCGCCAGTGCTCCGTCCGACTCATGCACCTGCACCACGTGGGGCCGGAAGCGGCGCAGCGCCCGCCAGACCGCCGGCAGCACCAGCAGGGGAAAGAACACCTTAGGACCCGCGGCCCCACCGGCTCCGCGACCCAGCACCTCCACTTGATCCCCGGGCTGGTCCCCGAGTTCCCGCAGGCCGGCGGCCAACTGTAGCACCTGTTCGCCGACGCCGGAAACGTCGCGCGGCGGCAGGGTGTTCGCGATCAGGAGGACGCGCATGGCATGACCTTCTCTTCGAGCGCTCGGCGCGCGGGCTCGTCCAACCGGCCGAGGAGCTCCCGGGCGTCGTCCCGGGCTTTGACCAGCCAGTCCCAGTCTTCCGGCAACCGCGCCAGGCGCAGCGGCGGCAGGCCGGCCTGGCGCGTGCCCAACACGTCGCCCGGCCCGCGCAGCAGGAGATCCCGCTCAGCGATCTCGAAGCCGTCCTGCGTGGACGCGAACACCGCCAGCCGCTCCCGCCCTACCACCGTCAAGCGACCGTGGATGGCCACACAGGTGGACGCCCCGCTCCCCCGCCCCACCCGGCCGCGGAGCTGGTGGAGCTGGGCGAGGCCGAAGCGCTCGGCGCTCTCGATCACCATCCAGGTCGCGGCCGACACGTCGACTCCAACCTCGATCACGGTCGTGGCCACCAGGGCTCGCACCTCGCCGGCGGCGAAGGCCCGCATCGTCCGCTCGCGCTCCGCGGCCGGCATGCGGCCGTGGAGGAGGGCCACCGGGAATCCCGCCAGCGCCTCCCGCACCCGCCCCTCGACCTCGGCCAGGGACGCGGGTCCCGCCCCAGCGATATTGCCGCTCTCCTCGATGAGAGGCGCCACCACGTAGGCCTGCGCCCCGGCCGAGATCGCCGCCCGCAGCCTGCGATAGACCTCTGGCCGGCCACGGGCGGACACCACCTCGGTCCGCACGGGCGAGCGGCCGGGGGGCATCTCGTCCAGGGTGGAGACCGGGAGGTCGCCATAAGCCGTGAGGGCCAGAGAGCGGGGGATGGGCGTCGCCGTCATCACCAGGACATCCGGGCGTTCTCCTTTACGCCGCAGCAGCTCGCGCTGGGCAACGCCGAAGCGGTGCTGCTCGTCGATCACCGCGAGGCCCAGGTCCGGGAGCTCCACCCCCTCCTGGATGAGGGCGTGGGTGCCCACCACGAGCTGCGCTTCGCCGGAGGCGATCCGCGCCCGCAGGCGCGCGTCCGCCGTGCCACCGGTCAGCAGGACGGCGGAGTAGCGGCCTCCCAGCAAGCGTTCAAGGCTCGCAAAGTGCTGCTCGGCCAGCAACTCGGTGGGGGCCATGAAGGCGCCCTGGTAGCCGCTCTCCAGGGCCAGCGCCAGGGCCAGGGCGGCCACCGCCGTCTTGCCGCTCCCCACGTCCCCTTGGAGGAGGCGGTGCATGGGGTGCGGGGCGCGGAGGTCGGCGACGATCTCGCCGAGCACCCGCTCCTGAGCGCCGGTCAGCGGGAAGGGCAGGGCCTCCCGCACCGCCGAGAAATCAAGACGATAGTGCCGCGACCGGGGCTCGCGCGCCTCCCGCTCCCGCCGCAGGGCGAGGACCACCTGCATCTCCAGCAGCTCGCCGTAGACGAGGCGGTGGTGCGCCGGAGTCTCCCGGACGTTCAGGGCCTCCACGTCCTCCTCCCGCGGTCGGTGGAGGGTATCGAGCGCCTCCCCCAACGCGGGCAGGCCGTGACGTGCGAGCAGCTCCGCCGGCAGCGTCTCCGGAACCTGCCGGAGGTCCACCTCGGTCAGGAGGGAGTCGATCAGCCGCCGCAGGAACGGCGCGCCGAGCTTCCCCATTGCCGGATAGACGGGCGCGATGCGCGCGCCGTGGACGGCCCCCGCCGCCGGCTCGCACGACGGGTTCAGCAACTCCAGGCCTCCCCCCTTCGCCTCGCGCACCGGGCCGTGGAGCAGGTACTCCTCCGCCGTCGCCTGGTCCGCCAGGTAGGGACGATTGAACCAGACCACGGCGAGCCGGCCCGTCGCGTCCTCCACGAACCCCCGCACCAGGCTGAAGCCGCGTCGCCGGGTGCGGATGCGGCGCAATCCCGAAAGCCGCCCCCGAAAGGTGAGCGCGACGCCGGCGGCAGCCGCCGCCACGGGCGTCACCGCGCGCCGATCCTCATAGCGAAAAGGGAGATGACGGAGAAGGAGATCGCCGGCCGTATGGCACCCCGCCCCGGCGAGGGTCCGGGCGCGCGCGGGACCCACGCCGCGCACCTGGCGGAGAGGCGTGTCGAGGTCCAGGACCCTACGCGCCCTCGAAACGCAGGACGACGACGCCGAAGCGCACCTCGTCGCCGGGGCGGATCTCGGAGGGGACTCCGGTCTCCAGACGCTTGCCGTTCAGGAAGGTGCTGTTCATGGTGCCGATCTCCTCGCCGAAAAAAAACTTGCTGCCACGGCGATAGATCTTGGAGTGACGGCGGCTCACCGAGCGCTGGTTGTCCACCGGCGTGAGGTCGATGTCGGGGTAGATGCCGGTCACCGGGTCCTTGCGGCCGATGGTCGTCTCGGGGCCGTTGGAGAGCGGGAACTCCATCCCCGACGGGACGTGCACCAGCTTCTCCGGCCCCTCCGCCACGGCCTGCACCACCGGCCGGGGCATCTCGCGGGAGGCCGTGACCTTGGTGCCGAGGAGCGACTTCAGCATCTCGTCCGTCTCGCGCAGGCGGCGGGAGAGCTTGCGCATCATGCGCACGGCGATCTCGGGATTGCCCTGGAGGAGCTGGTCGAAGGTGGAGCCGTTGATCTGCAGCAGGCGGACGTCCGTGGCCGCCCGTGCCGAGGCCGCCCGGGGGAGGTCCTCCAGCACCGACATCTCGCCGAAGAAGTCCCCTTTCTCCAGCACGGCGAGGATCTGCTCCTCGTCGCCGACGTGGTTGAGGATCTCCACCTTCCCTTCGTTGATGATGTACATCTCCAGCCCCAGCTCGCCCTCGCGAAAGACGTACTCTCCCGCCTTGAATTCGAGGGCGTAGCCCCTCCTGGTGGTCGCGGTGCCGCTGTTGCTGGTGGTCTTGAAAACTGGGTTGACCATTGGACCCTATCCCTCACCGAGTACGAGCCGACCTGCTTCTGCGTCCAACCGCGCCATCATCCCCAGGGGGAGCGTCCGGTTGGGCGGCACGTGGCCGCTCTCCAAGCCCCAGGCGAGCGGCCAGGAATAGCGGGCGAGGCTGTCGGCGATCTGCGACGGCCAGTCCACCGCATCCCGGCCCGGTTCCTGGGGTTCACCGAGATGGCCGACGATCATGCCCGCGATGTTGGCGAGATTACCCGAGAGCCCCAGGTGGGTCAACATGCGGTCGATGCGGTAGGGGGGCTCGTTGATGTCCTCCCAGAAGACGACGGCGCCCACGAGGTCGGGGGCCCAAGGTGTGCCCAGGGTGGCCGTCAGCAGGCTGAGGCAGCCGCCGAGCAGCGGCCCGCGAGCCTCCCCCGGACGGAGCACGGCCGTGAACGGCAGCTCGGCCGGATAGCGGCCGGCGAGCGCATCGAGAAATGACGCCTCGTCGCCGGGCGACATCCCCCGGGCCAGATCGGCCGCCACCATGGGACCGTGGAACGCGACCAAGCCCAGCCGGCGCACCACCTCCAGGAGGAAGGGGGTGAGGTCGGAGTAGCCCATGTAGGCTCTGGGGTGGCGGGCGAGGAGGTCCCAGTCGAGGCCGGGCAGGAGCCGCAGCACGCCGTGGCCGCCGCGGGCGAAGAGGATGGCCCGGAGATTGGGGTCGGCCGCCAGGCGGTGGAAAGCGGCGAGGCGGTCGGCGTCGCAGCCCGCGAACAGGCCGTGCCGGCTCAGGAGGTTGTCCGCCAGCACCGGCTCGAAGCCCAGGCGGCGCAGGGCGGAGAGGCCCGTCTCCAGCCGGCCGGGATCTACGGGACCGGAGAGAGCGGCCACCCCCACCCGGTCGCCGGGACCGGCCGGAGGGGGAAGCTGTGCAGGGGAGATCAAGACGCCGGAGAGCTCCGTAAGCCGAGTTCTGTGTCCCCGGCGCCAAAGCGCCGGCTAGCGGTCATTCCTCTGGGACCGGCGTTGCCGCCGGCCTCGAGCAACCTACCCGGAAGCGGCCCCGCGCCCGGCGAACCGGACGCAAGGGCGGGACGGGCGGCCCGCGTTCCGCTCCCCTATTTGGTCTTGCTCCGCAGGGGGTTTACCAAGCCTCGTCCGTCGCCGGCCGAGCGGTGCGCTCTTACCGCACCGTTTCACCCTTACCGGACCCCCGAAGGAGCCCGGCGGTCTATTCTCTGTTGCACTTTCCGTCGCGTCGCCGCGCCTCGCCGTTAGCGAGCCTGCTGCCCGTGGGAGCTCGGACTTTCCTCTCCGCGCCGGCCCGAGGGCCGCGCGAAGCGACCGCCTGGAGCTCTCCGGCGCCACGCCAGTATACCCCAAAGACCTCGCCGTCTCTTCCCTCCCCGATCTTCCTCTGCGCTCTGGCGGAATGACGGGGGACCACGAGCGATCGCATCGACGCGACCGGCGAGATCCGAGAGGGCCCTGGAGAATCCCCCGCGGGTACCACACGGTCAACGTAACTGAAGCTCACCGGTGGCGACTGCGCGGAGCGCGGTTCAGTGAATGCGGCGCCGAACACGGCGTTTGCTCCCCTCCCGGCGCCGTTGCACCTTCGGAAGGGAAGGAGCACCCAGCGCGTTGCCTCTTCTCCTCCGCCTCATGCAGAACTCCTTGAGAACGCCATAGACGGCATTACTAAGAACTCCACTGGAGATCGCAGAAACAGTAGCCGCAGAGAGACTCCATGCAATCAATTGGGCCAAGGCGGAGCCGACACCTTGAGTAAGACGGGGCCAATATGTTATAAAGATATCTGCGAGGCCATCCACCGCTCCGAAGTGGAACAAACATAGTATGACTAACAGCGTTGAACTCAGAACATTAGTCAGGAAGTTGAGAACTACCGCGCCAAAAATGCGGTCCTCCCCGAGTGACACCCCGAACATACTGCAGACAGCTATCCCGGCGCAATACAAGCGGCTGATGACTACTGCTAATAGGCCGCCAGCAATGATTGAACCCGACAAACCTGATAACATGCTCAGATGGCTATCGAGGAAGAGTACTGTAGCGCCGGCTGAGAGGATAAGGAACTGCGCTATGGAATCCAGAGAAAACAGGCTTCGCGCGACGTCAGGGCTCCCTCCTGCAAGCAGCAGATAACGTTCTCGGGAGAACACCAGGAACCGTTTCTCAAGCGGAACGCGCTCAGTCACTGAACTTGGCGGCCGTCTGTCCTGTAGGTTGTACAGTCCGAAGATACCGACGGCCAAGAGAAGCCCATCCAGTGCTACGCCAAGAAGATCGGCACGCCGGCTCGTCGCCTCCCAGATGATCCATAGGAGGAAGGCTACGCAGGCCCAGAACATGACCCGATCAGGCGTTTTGCGAGGATAGAATCTGCGCATCACTGAACGCTCGCAGGACGAGGCGTGACCAGAGGACTAAGGACCTGTCACGAAATAACTGTCCCATGTCAAGATTTCTCAATCTAGATCCTGCAAGGGCGCAAATTTTGACATATGAGACAGTTATTCTGTGACGCTCCCTAAGAAACACTCTGCTTTTGCCAGATTGTTCGCCCGACGCGCGCATGTGGAAGGGTCTAAGCTTTTTCATTGTTTTCCCATGACATCGCGCCGGGCGCACTTCGGGACTTACACAGCGCGCCTAACGCTTCGGGCCTAACCGCGCGGCACCGCGTAGCGGTGGCGTCCGGTTGAGGCCCCCGGAGTTGGGCGAGTTTAATTTTAGTCACCGTTTCAGGGCTGGTTCTCCCTCGAATTCCAAGTGTATACTGAGCCTGCCTTGATGCCCGCCTCACCATAACCCACCAGTACTCTCGCTGTTATCGGAGGATCAGGACTCGTTACAAGAAACTGATGGCCTCCGGCGCAGTTCCATGATTGCTGATGATGGGCGCCACCCTGCATCGGCTTGCCACAGGGACACCTATTTACCAGGACGTGCTCAGATTCCTTAACCATCACCACAGAGCCTCCTCCCTCTCAGCCTCTTGAGTAACGATGACTAAGCGACACCTTCATTTGGCCAAGAAGCCCAAGATTGCGAATGTAGCGCCCACGATAGCTACCACGAAGTTGAGTGTATCTTGGCCTATTGGTGGATTTTCCACATGTGGCCTGATTGCCCGATAGCTTCCCCAAAAGATGAGAACTGCCGCAGCAAATACGAACCAGCCGTTTATCACTTCAATGCGGTCGAGACGTGTGAAATTTATGCCGGTGGGATTCCAAACCGCTAGCGCAAACAGGGCACCCACCGAAGCTGCAAATATCCCTGATCCTCGTGATTTAGACATTTAGATGCTCCCTTTCAATAGGCGCCGGCTCCTGTTTGATGCGGGATGCGCGCGGCGCTCTCTCAAACCTTTTTTACACGTAGCTCGGACAGCACGCAGCACAGAGACGCCCAACCTTTAAGCGTCTATCCGAGATCCTCCCCAAGAAATCGTCCCGGAGTCCTCAACGGGTCCCGGGAGGATTTCGGATAGACGCAGGTTGAACGAAGCCGCGGGCGAGTCCGAGGCGGTCCTATGGGATTCAATCCCTGGCAGACGCTTCGCGCGACGCCCTGCCGACCTCCACACCACCCCCGACAGCCGCCGTGTGGCTGTCCGAGGACCGTCCAGCGAAGGGATCGGCCGCATGCCCAGGCTCCGCAACCGCGATTTCACGTCGATGATTATACAGCAGGACCCGAGTGGGATACACAACTTCCCTGCCTCCACGGCTGAGCAGATAATATTGACATCGAGCTATGAACGATGGGATCACCGCGGCGGAGCCCTCGGCGCTCGGGCAGGTGCCACTTCACCGACTAGGCGCAGAGCCTTCTGACCGCAGACCTCACACCGCATAGAGGATCGATACCGGTGAGACTCTGGAGTTGATCGCGCCTATCGGTCTTCGGCGGCTTCGGTCGTGCCGGAGGTGACAGGCGAGCAGGTCAACGTTCTGCTTTGTGCTGATCAGTCCCGGAAGACATCCTGGAGACTTTGGGCCGTCAAAACTCGCTCGCCCAACTCCAAGAGGCGGTCCGGATCGGCAGATCGCACCCGATCCTCGATCGCGGGCTCCAGAGGCCCGAACTTCAATTGGAGTTGCCGAAGCACCAGCCGGGCCTCCCCCTCCTGGCGGCCCTGCTGGCGACCTTCCTGGCGGCCTTTTTGGCGGCCCTTCTCTAGGAGCTCACGGTTCCAACGGTCGATGTTTTCAGCCAGCATGGTTTCCATCTCCTCCAGAGTCAGTGTGGCGGGTTCCTCATGAGGTGGGAAGACATCCTGCAGACTTTGGGCCGTCAAGACTCGCTCGCCCCACTTCAGGAGGCGGTCCGGATCGGCAGATCGCACCCGATACACGGTCTCGGGCTCCAGACGTCCGAACTTCAATTGGAGTAGCCGAAGCACCACTTGGGCCTCCCCCTCCTGCCGGCCTTCTTCTCGGATCTCGCGAGTCCAACGGTTGATATTTTCAGTCAGCATGGTGTCCACCTCCTCCAGAGTGGATCAATCCCGGAAGACATCCTGGAGACTTTGGGCCGTCAAAACTCGCTCGCCCCACTCCAGAAGGCGGTCCGGATCGGAAGATCGCACCCGATACACGGTCTCCGGCTCCAGAGGACCGAACTTCAATCGGAGTTGCCGAAGCACTACCTGGGCCTCCCCCTCCTGACGACCTTCCTGGCGGCCTTCTTGAAGACCTTCCTGACGGCCCTTTTCCAGGAGCTCACGGTTCCAACGGTCGATGCTTTCAGCCAGCATGGTTCCCACCTCCTCCATAGTGAGGGCTGCGGCTTCATCCCCCTTGAGCTGGATCAATCCCGGAAGACGTCCTGGAGACTTTGGGCGGTCAAAACTCGCTCGCCCCACTCCAGGAGGCGGTCCGTATCGGCAGATCGCACCCGCTCCTCGGTCTCCGGCTCCAGAGGACCGAACTTCAATCGGAGTAACCGAAGCACTACTTGGGCCTCCCCCTCCTGGCGGCCCTTTTCTAGGAGCTCACGGTTCCAACGGTCGATGCTTTCAGCCAGCATGGTTTCCACCTCCTCCATAGTGAGTTCTGCGGTTTCCTCCCAAGACACTCCGAGACGCGGCAGGATGACCTTCCGCAGCCAGGTCTCGAAAGCCCGCCGCAGGGAAACCTCATCCGGCGGAATCGTCTGCCATAGGCGACGAAGGCTCGCGCAGACCTCCTGCCCGTCGCGGCTCATCTCGATGAGGAACAGGGCAGCCACCGGACTGTTCAGCGATGCCAGATCCTCCCGCCGATAGGCCGACTCGTCCACCAGCCGGTACCGCAACTGCGGCCGGTAGGTCGCCGCCGAGACGTCCAGTTCTCCGATCAAAGAACCGAGGTCCGTCGCCACGTGCCACGGCTCCCATCCATTGTAGACCAGGACAGCGATGACCGGCGGCAGCTTTCTCCAGGCGGCTACGGGCTTGTCGGCCAACAGCTTCTGGTAGAAGAGGCTCTCGTAGCCCATGAAACGGACCGGCATGGAGGGATCGGGCCGCGACTGGAACTCCAGGAGCACGTAGACCGGCTCTTCTCCATCCTGGCGCCGGAACTTCCAGACGAGGTCGCTTTCGCGGTTCTCGTGCTTGTCGGAAACGTAGGAAGGGTCGGCCAACTCGCCGGAGTCGAAGTCGATCCGCTCCACCCATCGCTCGGCCACGATCTCTTGCAGGAGATCCTGGGTCATGTGCCGGTGGGAGAAGAAAAGGCGATAACTGAGATCGTGTTGACCCATAATTTGTTCTGCCCGGACTCTACCATAAAGCCCGGTGGGTCTGCCAGAGACGCTACGCAGGTTGGGAGGATGCGCGCCTACCATAGGCGCTAACTTTGGCCTCGCTGCCTAGGGTAGGGGCGGGTCTGGGCGGGCAGGTTGGGGGCTCGACCCGCCCTGGGGAGGTCGATCTCGCCGTTGCAGGGCGGGTCGCGCCCCCTCCCACCCGTCCAGACCCGCCCCTACCCTAAGCAAAGTTAGCGTGTATGGGCGCCCCTACCACCGGTCCCGCTTGTCCGGCACGGGCCAGGGCACGTCGATTTCTTCGCCGTCGGGGTTCAGGACCTCCACCTCCGGCACCTCCCGGCCCTTTCGCCGGCCGGCCGGCGAAGGGGAAGAACCGTCCGTGGAGGGCCGGCGCAGCGCCTCGCCGGCGGTCAGGCGCTCCCGCACCTGCGCCAGCAGCGCCGGCAGCTCCGGATCGCGCGATCCCATGGCCCCGGCATGCTCCAGGTTCTCCGCGGCGACGCGCAGCCAGCGGGAGTTCTTCGCCTGCAGCTTGCCCAGCAGGAAATGGTATTCCGGCCGGCTGTCGTCGACCCGCACGGCCTGCTGGAGCAGCTCGATGGCGAAGTGGAAATCGCTCTCGGCGGCCAGCCCCACCGCCCGTTGGTAATAGCCCTGGGCCACGCCGCGGGCCTCCTCCCGGCGGCGGTCCGGGGCGGCTCCCCAGGCGGTGGCGCCCCAGGCTCCCGGATCGAGCTCCCGGTCGTAGGCCTTGCGCCGGTCGGTCTGGAAGAGAGTCAGGTAGGCCAGGGTGAGTCGCTCGAAAAGCATCTCCAGCACCCCCTCCCGCCCGATCAGCCCCAGGCGGCCGGCGTTGGCGGGATGGACCAGCCGGGCGATCTGGTCGTAGGCCTCGTGCACCTCCTGCGCCCTGGCCGTGGAGGAGATGTCCAGGAGCTGGTAGAAGTTGGCCTCTCCGGCCTGGCGCAGCAGGCCCGCCACCTGCTCCCGGTGGGCCACGGGGTCCAGGTCCGGCAGGCGGTCCGCCAGCCGCCGGCCGATCCTGTCCAGGAAAAGGCGGAGCTCTTCGTCCGTCGGGCGCTGCACAGCAATGGGGCTCTCCATCAGGTGCCTTCATTGTATCGCGTAAAGCGGCAACGCGCACCCGAGCCAGCGAAAATCCCGCGATTTTCGTACTATCCGCAGAATGCGCTGGAAGACCCTTGCCGCCGGCATCACCCTCCTGATCGTGGCAGCCGCCGTGCGGCTGCCAGCGCTCCCGGCCGGCCTCCCCTACATGACCTACGTGGACGAGGGGCACGTCCTCCACCACGTGCTCCATCTCCTGGAGCGACGGACCTGGGAGCCGGACAACTACAGCTACGGCTCCCTCACCTTTTATCTGATGGCCGGGACGGCCCTGGCCTGGTCGCCCCTCTACGCCGCCACCCATGGTCACCCCTTGGCGGACGACCTCTCACCCAACCCGTCCCAGTATTACGACATCGTGGAGCCGGTGGATATCCTGGTCATCGGCCGGCTGGTGACGCTGGTCTTCTCCCTCGGCGTCGTAGCGCTGACCGGCCTGCTGGCCCGGCGCCTCGCCGGTCCCGCCGCCGGTCTCTTCGCGGCCTGGCTCGCCGCTCTGGTTCCGGCCCTCGTGGCCCGCAGCAGCATCGTCAACATCAACCCCCTGGTGGCGTTCTTCGTCCTGGCGGCTCTGCTCTTCGCCGAGGGCGCCCGGGACGGCCGCCGGCCGCGGCGCGACGCCGCCCTGGCCGGGGCGATGACCGGCCTGGCCGCGGCGACCAAGTACCCGGGCCTCCTGGTCTGCCTGCCGGTGGCCCTCGCCATCCTCCTCGCCCAGACGGCATGGAGCGAAAAGCTCCGGCGCCTCCTCCTCGCCGGCGGCGCCGCCGTCGTGACCGTCGTCGTGGCCATGCCGGCCGTCGCCCTGCGGACCGCGAGCGTGCTGGCGGCGGCGCACGAGATGTCGCAGGTCTATGGCGCGCAGGAGCTGGGGTCGTACTGGGACCAGGCCGTCCACCGGGCGGAGTGGGACCTGCCGCTGGAACATCCCGAGCTCGGGATCGTCTTTCTCGTCCTGGCGGCGGCGGGGCTGGCCGTCGGCCTGCGGGACCGCCGCTGGTCGCGGTCCGTGTGGGGCTGGCTGCTGTTCGCGGCCGCCACGGGCTGCCTCGTGTCACCGTACAAGTTCCGGGCCTTTCGCAACCTCCTGGCCCTCGTCCCCCTGGGCTGCCTGCTCGTCGCCCTGCTCTACGCCGCTATCCGCCGCCGGCTCTCCCGGCCCTCCCGGCAGTGGTGGCTGGACCTGGCCGCCGCGGCCCTGCCGGTCCTCCTCTTCGCTCCAGCGCTCCACCAGTACGTCACCTTCCAGCTCGGGCTCGAGGACACGCGGGAAAAGTCGCTCCACTGGCTCGCCGCCCACACCCGGCCCGAGGACCGCATCCTGTTCGTCGAGGAGCTCGCCTTCCTGCCGGGCCGCGTCGCCCGGCTCCCCGGCGAGACGACGGTGCGGTCCTGGAACCAGGCCTGGAAGCGCATCTGGGGCCGGCGTTTCAACTACCTCGTGGTGGGCGACATCGTCGCTCCTGACGGCAGTCCATGGATCCTGCCGGACATGCGCGAGTGGATCGTGAAGAACTACCGGCTCGAGGCGACCTTCGGCTCCGCGCCCAGCGACCCCTATCCGGGAGACCTCAAGGGCAATGGGCAGAGGATCTACATCCTGAGACGGGTGCCCCGGCAGCTCTAGACGCTCTCGACCGGGCTGACTGCCGCCGTCTCCTCCGCCGCGTGGAGCTGCGAGAAGATCCGCCGCCCCATGGCGGGTCCCACGGCCTTCTGCAGGTCTTCCAGGCTCGCCTCCTTCACCCCTTGAACGCTGCCGAACGCAAGGATCAGCAGCTTGCGGCGGCGCGGGCCGACGCCGGCCAGCTCGTCCAGCCGGCTGTGCAGGGTGCGGGCGGAGCGGCGGGCGCGGTGACGGGAGACGGCGAAGCGGTGGGCCTCGTCGCGGACCTCCTGGAGTAGCCGCAGGCCCGCGTCGTCCCGTCCCAGGCGGAGGGGCTCCGGCAGCTCGGGGAGATAGACCTCCTCCTCCCGCTTGGCCAGCGAGACGATGGACGTCTCCTCCACCCCCAGCTCGGCCAGGGCGGCGAGGGCGGCGTTGAGCTGGCCGCGGCCGCCGTCGATGAGGATCAGGTCGGGCATCGCTCCGGTCTCCTCCAGCACCCGCCGGTAGCGCCGCTCGACGGCCTGGCGCATGGAGGCGAAGTCGTCCGGCTGCGTGAGGTCGCGGACGTTGAAGCTCCGGTAGTCGCTCTTGCGCATCCGCCCCTCCTCCCAGACCACCATCGAGGCGACTGTCTCGCCCCCCTGGAAGTGAGAGATGTCGAACCCTTCGATGCGCCGCGGCGGCTCCTCCAGCCCCAGGTGGCGCTCCAGGGCCGAGGCGCCCGGCGCCACCTTGAGGCCCCGGAAGCGCCGCTTGTGGGCCAGCTCCGCGTTGTGCATGGCAAGGGCCACCCGCTCGGCCTTGGGCCCGCGCGAGGGCATGCGCAGATAGACCCTCTCCCCCTTCTTCTCGGAGAGCCACTCCATCAGCGCCTCCTCGCCGTCGATCGCCACCGGCAGGTGGATCTCCTTGGGGATGAAGGTCGTGCGGTCATAGACCTGAGGCAGCACCTGGGAGAGGAGGAGCTCGGGGGTGATGTGCCCCACCCCCTCCCAGAACAGCTCGCGGCGGTCCAGCACCTGGCCGCCCCGCATCACCAGGGAGGCAACGGTCGCGTTGCCGCTGGAGACGTGGAAGCCGTAGACGTCCAGGTCCTCGTCCTCCACCGACGAGAGCTTGCGCCGCTGGCTGATCGCCTCCACCTCGCCCAGCGTGTCGCGGAGCTGGGCCGCCCGCTCGTAGTCCTCGGCCTCGGCCGCCTCCCACATCTCGCGCTTGAGCCGCTTGGCGAGCTGATCGTTGCGGCCGGCGAGGAACAGCCGGGCCTGCTCCACCGCCTCGTCATACGCCTGCTTCGTGGTCAACCCGGCGACGCAGGGGCCGAGGCAGCGGTGCATGTCGTAGTACAGACATGGCCGCGCCAGGGAGCCGTCGATCTCGATGCGGCAGACGCGAATCTGGAACAGCTTCTGGACCAGCTTGATGGCCTTGCGTGCCAGCCCGCCCGGCAGGAACGGCCCGTAGTATTCGGCGCTGTCGTCGCGGATGCGGCGGGTGAAGGCGATGCGCGGGTACTCGTCCTGGAGGGTGATCCGTAGATACGGGTAGGTCTTGTCGTCGCGCAGCAGGACGTTGTAGCGCGGCTTCTTCCTCTTGATCCAGTTGTTTTCGAGAAGGAGCGCCTCGGACTCGGAATCGGTGACCACGAACTCCAGGTCCACGGCCTCGGCCACCATGGCGGCCAGGCGCGGCTCATGGTCCCGGGCCAGGTACGACGAAGCCCGTTTGCGCAGCGACTTCGCCTTGCCGACGTACAGGACCTTCCCCGCGGCATCCTTGAAGATATAGATGCCGGGCTTGTCAGGAAGCTCGCGAATTCGGTGGGCGAGGTACTCGTGGTCAGGCATGGCGTCCCCGAAGGGACAACAGGATAGCTGGAACGAGAATGCCCGGGGAGCCCCCTGTCTCGCGGGCTCGCTCAACCCTGGCTTGACCCCGTGACAACGACTCCGGGATCTGCTATTCTTTATGTCATGGCACGACACGCCCGAGCACAGACCCTGGATGAGAGCGACGCCCTGTTGGCAGATATCGCGAAGATGGTCCTGGATACTGATGCTTGGCTGGATAGCCCGAACTACAGCCTCGGAGGACAACGACCGCGGGACCTTCTCCAGACAGAGAATGGCCGTAAGGTCCTCCACAATCTGGTTGAGGCCGTCAAGCACGGCATGATAACGTGAGGAGGCCATTCTCTGCCGTAGCCGGTGGCGTTGCCCTGGCTCCGGAGAGTGGGACTTGGTATCGGGCTCTCCCGACCCATTTCCTCCCGACCGCTCTCTCGACCCGCCATACGTCGACCGTTCCCAGTCGCTTCGGCGATGCAAGCCCTGCGTCTCCGGGATTCGAAATCCTGTATCTGGCGGAGAATCATCTCGTCGCTCTCCTTGAGGCGCAGGCCCTTCTGGGCTCTCCGACCACTCCAGGAAGCTTGGTACCCTCCCCTCACAGCACCTGGACAACCCTCAACATCCAGGTTTCACTCCAGCACGTCGCGGATCTCACAGATCTCGCTTCCCAGAGCCTTCTGGAGGTCACGGCTCAGGAGCTGACTGGCGACTGGCGTGGATATCATTTACGGGGTTCAGGCACGACGATCAAGAGCCCGACGGGATCGGCTCCCACACAGGACCTTGGATCTGCGCTCTTCAGGGTGCCGAAGCTGGAGGCCTTCAAGTCGCTCTCTTCGAAAGCGCCATACCACCACATCCTTACCATCTTTCCCCAGAAGCTGCGGCGTAGAAGCCGGATCTCCTGGTTCAACCCGCTGACCGGTAAGGAAGAGTCGATCGGGCCGAGAAGCTCTTAAGGATGTCATTTTTTGAGCTCCTTGAGGAACGCCTCCAGATGCGATCCCCACACCGCCGGCAGCGAGTGCGTCCCATGCCCCCGGGTCTCGTCGCTGATGGGGATCAGCACGTAGCGTCCCTTCCTGACCCGCGGCATCAGCTTCTCCATCAGCCCCAGCTCGGGCGGATTGACCTGGTCGTCGGCCGAGTTGATGGCGAGGACGGGGGCCGCGATCTTCTCCAGCTCCTTCGAGGGGTCGTACTCCCGCGAGGCGTCGAAGGCGTAGAGCATGTCGTTGGCGTCGTTCGCGGCCAGCCGGCGCTGGATCTGCTCGGCGAGGAAGGCATCGGCCTGATCGCGGGTGGGCGCCGTCTTCTGCCACTGCAGGGGGCTGCTCGTCATCATCAGGAGGATGTTCAAGGCTCCCGTCAGCCCCTGGCGCGGCTGCGCCTGATACTCGCCGTGGCGCCACTCGGGATCGCTCTTGATCGCATCCATGGCCATCCTGCGCATCACGCGGTTGCGGCCGGCGATCTGGGTCGGCACGCTCGCCAGCGGCACGAGCCCGTCCATGAAGCCGGGGTACCTCTCCCCCCAGACCCAGGTGTGCATGCCCCCCATGGACGTGCCCATGACGAGGAAGAGGTGGTTGACCTTCAGTCCCTCGGTCAGCAGCCGGTACTGAGCGGTCACCATGTCGTCGTAGGTGTAGCGGGGAAAACGCATGTGCAATCCGTCGCTCGGCTTGCTCGATTGGCCGTGGCCGATACCGTCCGGCAGCACGATGAAGTAGCGCGCGGCGTCGAGGAGCTGGCCGGGACCGAAGAGCCGGCCGGCGAAAGTGTCCGAAATGAAATTGCTGCCGGCGCCGGTGGTGCCGTGGAGGACGAGCACGGCATTGCGCGTGACGCCCTGAGCGTCCCGCACCGGATGACCGATCGTCCGGTAGTGGAGCTTCAGCGCCGGCAGCGTCTCGCCGGATGCGAAACGAAAATCGTGGAGGACGAAGTCCCCCTCGACTGGATCAGGATAGGACGCGCCGCCTGCCGGCAGAGTCGACCAGCCGGCGGCGAGACCCAGCACGAAGAGGACAGGGAAGATCCGGGAACGCAGCGTCATGTCGCCTCCGGGCTGTGGTGTCAGGAGACTTCAGGAGCGGGTGGGCGGCTCGGGGCCGCCCACCCGGATCACACACCTGCTAGCAGGTCGTGGTCCCGCAGTCCTGAATGCAGGTGGGGTTGCCGCACCTGCTGCCGCTCTGGCCGCCGTTCACGTACTTGACGTCCTTATCTTCCAGGTTGCGGAGGGTTTCCTTGGCCAGCACGAGCTTCTTGATTTGCTTTTTCACGGATGGGCTCTCCTAATCCACGACGAGCGGCCTGGATTGGCCGGATCAGGAGTATAATAGAGAAAGTTGCTCATGGCCAGGGTTCGGGTGGGCGGCCTCGGACCGCCCACCCGTTACGAGGCTTCTGGTCTAGCAGTCCTTGGTAACCGGACAGAGCTTGATGCAGGTGGGATTCGTGCAGGCGCTGCCGCTGATGCCGCCGTTCACGAGCTTGGCATCCTTACCTTCCAGGTTACGGAGCGTCTCTTTGGCCAGCGTGAGCTTCTTGGCTTGCTTCTTCATGAACGTCTTTTCCTTACCTCTGAAGACGGCCTTGATTGGCTGCCTCGGCGAAGGTAACGAAGGCAGGCGGGGAATCTCCTCACCCTGCGACGAGAAACCTTTCACTCCCCGTTTCCTCCGCCTTCCGTGAAGGCTTCACGCAGGATACGGACGAGCCGGGCGCGACGAAAGGGAGCGAGGAGCGGCTCCAGGTCTCGTTCGGCGAGGGCGGGAGGGAGTGGGGGCGGAGCCTTGAGGGCCGGCACGGGCAGGGGAAATAGCTGATCGATCGCCTCCTCGGGAGCGGTCCGCACCACCGCCATGCGCCGCTCGGGGGAGGTCAGGAGCTGATAGGCGCGATGGATGCGCGCGAACTGCTCAGGGGCGAGCTCGGGCGGATAGCGGCGCACCAGCTTGCGGTAGGCGCGGGTGACCTCTTCGGCGGTGGCCGAGGCCGGCAACCCCAGGACGTCGTGCGGAGTCTCCAAAGTCAACTCCCCCGAATTCAGATGTCCAGCCGGAGCTTGGGGACGCCGCCGCGACTGCGGCGGGGCTTCTTCTTCTGCGGACGCCGGCGAGGACGCTCACGCTCGCGCTTCAGGCTCTCGACGCGGTGGATCGCCCGCAGACCCTCCTCGAGGACCTCGCGGCCCTCCCCCTGGATCTCGGGCGAGGCGAGGAGCTGCCGGACCTTTTTCTCCAGGCCCTGGAGATGGCCGCCGCCGGCGGTGAGGGCCAGCATCGGCACCGCTCGCCCCCAGAGCTGCCACCGGTCATCGAGGCGGTCAATCGCCGCCTGGGCAAGGCTGCCGAAGGCCATGCCCAGACCCTTTGGCGCCCAGGGGATGAGAAATTTGTTCATCACCTGGAGGGCGACGAGGACGCCCTCCCAGCCGGGAACGCCGGCCAGGAACCTGGCGAGCCGCTTCTCCACCGCCGGCCGGTCCGGCCGCCAGCAGTCGAGGGTCAGGTCCACGGCGGCGAAGCCGAGGGTCCCACCCAGAGCCGGCCGCAGGAGGTCGAGCCTCTCGCGAGCGCTCTGCGCTATCCGCCTTGCCGCCTCGGGACTCTCCAGGGTTTCGAAGCCTGCCGACCACAGGAGCCGGGCGAAGTTGCCGCCCATCTCCCGGGCCACGAGCTCCGCGACCGCCGGCCAGGCGTCGCCGGAGAACAGCGGTCTCACCTTGTCGAGGATCCGCGCCAGGGTCCGCGGGCTCTCCTGGGCGACCTGGGCCATCAGCCGCTGCTCGATCGCGCGGAGGTGCTCCGGGCTCGCGTTCGCCTGGCCGCGGCGCTCGATGAGAGCTTCCAGGGTGCGGAGAGTGCGGAGACGGCCGCCCGCAAGAGCCCCGGCCACGCCCGCGATGAGCAGGCCGAGGTCGCCGGGCAGATGCTCCAGCAGCGACAGGGCCGCCGTCGCCGTGTGGTCGCAGAAGTCGACCGCCTCGCAGAGCTCGATCAGCTCGTCGCCCAGCACCCGCGCCACCTCGGCGCGCTGCCCGGCCGGAAAGCGCCGCCCGACCTCGGCGGCCATCTCTCCCAGACGGACGAGAGTGCCATGATGGAAAGGCTCGGGGAGATCCGGCGCCCAGTCTTCGTACTCCTCGGCTTCCGGCTCGTCGGGGATCCGCCGGCAGGCCCACAGCTCCAGGCTCCAGAGCGCCGCCAGGTCTCCAGGCTCGGCGGCGGCCCGGCTGCGCGACCGGAGAAGCTGGGCCAGCTCGCCGTAGCGACTCATGGCCAGGAGCTGCTGCGCCTGGGCCCGTTGCCGGAGACCTGCGAGACCGCTCCCTTGCAGGTCCACGTCGTGGTTCAGGAGTCGGGGATCGGCGGCGCAGAGGGCCGCGAGCCCTGACGCCCCCTCCTGCGCCGCCACCCGTTCCAGCACGCTCCGCCACCGCATCCATACGGCGTACTGGAGAGGGGCGAGCAGAGGCGGCACGGAGGCGTCGAGCGCCGCGGTCAGCGACGGTCCGGGAGCGCGGAGCCAGTCGGCGACCACCCGGCTCGCCCGCGCCTCAGGGCTCTCAGGGGGCTCCGGAAGGGAGGACAGCCGGGTCTCGAGAGCTTCGAGATCGGCGAGCACCAACAGATGCTGGTCGGCAGCGGTGAGGAGACGGCGGCGCTCGGCGTCCTCCGAATTCTCCGCCGGAGCCAGGTCCCGCAGGGTCCGCAGGCCCCGGGCCAGGGCCTCGCGGTCCGCCGCGGTCGGTGCGAAGCCTCGCGTTTCCAAATTCTGAAACGCAGCGAAAAGCTCCGCCACCGCCAGCAGGTAGGGGTCATCTTGGGACGGGTCCGGCGCGTCCCGGGCCAGAGCCCGGAGGTCCGCGAGGAGACGCGGTGGAAGCGCGCCGGCGGCGCCTTCCGCGGCGCCCCCGGCGGCAACGGCCGCGAGCCGCGAGCGGGCCACGTCGAGGCGGCCCGCCGCCAGGTCCAGGACGCCTTCGCCGAGGAGGGCCAGGAGCCGCGGTGGACCGCTCCGGCGCAGAGAACGGAGGAGGTGGCCGAGCCGGCCGAGGTCGGCGCGAGCCAAGCTCTGCCGCAAGGCCCGGTCCGCCACCTCCGCCCACTTCGCGGCGAACGGCGAGGCGGCGAGGTCCGCAACCTGCTCGGCAGCGCGGGCGAGGAACTCGTCGTCGGCGCCCCGCCGGTACAGCTCCTCGAGCTGCGCCAAGGCCGACGCCTGGCGCTTCTGCTGCTTCTTGAGGCTCCGCTTGCCGCTCACAGTCCGACCGCAGCCTCTTCAGCCTCTTGCAGCAGCTCCAGGAGCTCCTCCTCGGCCGGATCGACCTCGGTGGGACCTGCCTCTGCGTCGGCCAGAACCTCCTCGTAGGACTCCGCGGCGGCGGCGAGGCGCTCCCTCAGCTCACCAGCCGGAAGGCTCGCAGTCAAGGCCCGAGCCTTGCGCAGGATGTAGTTCTCGACCGCACCGGCGGTGCCCGCCGCGACGGCGGCAGGAGCCGGCTCGCGCATGCGGGTGGAGAGGGTCACCTCCTGCCGATTGTCGGTGCCCTTCTGGTGGACGATCACCCGGATGACGCCGTCGAGGTCGTAGCGGAATTCCACCACCACCGGACTGCCGGCGGGGGCCGGCAGGAGCTTGAACGGGAAGTGGCCGACCAGGGTGTTCTCGCTGCAGCGGGCGCTCTCGCCCTGGTAGACCTCGACGGCCACGCTCTTCTGGTCGTCCAGCAGAGTCCTGAAGACCTCGGACCGGGTCGCCGGCACCTGCGTGTTGCGCTGGATGATGGTGGAGAAATGGTTGGCCCGCGGGCGGCCCCAGAAACCGCCTTCAGAAGCGTGGTCCAGGGTCTTGATACCCAGAGAGTGGGCGGCCACGTCGACCAGGATGTGGTCGAACACCTGGCCGGCGAGGATCGCCCCCTGGACGGCGGCTCCCAGGGCCACGCAGAGAGCTGGATCGACGGCATGCTCGACCGGACAGGAAAAGCGCCCGGCGAGCAGCTCCCGCACCCGTGGGACGTGCGTCGAGCCGCCCACCAGGATCACCAGGTCGATCTGCTTCGCTGTAAGGCGGGCCTCGCTCAGGGCCCGGTCCACCTCCGCGAGGGTGCTGGCGAGCAGGCCGTCGATCAGCTCCTCGAAGCTGGGCCGGTCCACCTCCAGGTTGAGGTGAAAGCCCCCCACCAGCGCCTCCTCCGTCACCTGGGCGTAGGGACGGGAGGAGAGGTCGATCTTCGCCCGCTCGGCGGCGTCCTCCAGACGCGCGCGGAGGCGCAGGTCCTCGGGGAGGTCGCGGCCCGTCCGCTGCCGCAGATGCGCGGCCAGATGGTCCGCCAGCAACCGGTCGAAGTCGTCGCCGCCGAGTTGATTGTTGCCGCAGCTTGCCCGCACCTCGTTGATGCCACCGCCGATCTCCACCACCGAGACGTCGAAAGTGCCGCCCCCGAGGTCGTAGACGAGGACGCGCTGGACATCGGCCCCGGCGCGGCGGCCCGGGACGGCCAGCGCCGTGCCCGCAGGGGCCGGCGCCGCCTCCACGGCCTGGGGCTCGACTTTGCGGGCCACCAGGCGGTCGTAGACGAGAGCCGCGGCCGTGGGCTCGTTGAGGATGCGGACCACCTCGAGGCCGGCCAGTTCGCCGGCACGGATGGTGGCGCGGCGCTGGGCGTCACCGAAGTAGGCGGGTACGGTGATCACGGCCCGCTCCACCGGCTCGCCCAGCGCCGCCTCGCCCTGCTCCTTCAGATAGCGGAGGATCTCGGCCGACACCTCCTCGGGCAGCAGTTCCCGGTCGCCCAGCCGCACGCGCGCCGTCTCCCCCATGCGGCGCTTGACCGAGCGCACGGTCCAGGCCGGCTCGAGCACCTGGCGATTCCTCGCTCTCCGGCCCACCAGGAAGCGGCCCGTCTGGCGGTCGAGGCCCACCACCGACGGCACGATGGGCTCGCCCTCGATGGCGATGACGCGCGGCCCGCCGGCCTCCATCACCGCCAGACAGGAGTTGGTGGTTCCCAGATCGATACCAAAAATTCTCTTCGTGACGTGCGTCATGGAACTCCTCAATCGTCTCAATCGTGATCACGGCGGTTGACGACGACTCGCGCGGGACGCACCACCCGCTCGCCCAGCCGGTAGCCGGGAAGGATCTCCTCGACCACCCAGCCGTCCGGGAGGTCGGGCCGGTGCGCCACGCCGCGGGCCTCGTGCCAGCGGTCGTCAAAGAATCGGTTCAGAGTGGGAATGGCCTCGAGCCCCAGCGAGTGCTGGAGATTGCGGACCCTCACCTGAAGGAGGGAGAGGCCCTCGCGCAGGGACTGGGGAGCGTTCTCCGCCGGTTCCTCCGTCCCACCCGGCGGCGTCTGGGACAGGCGCAGGAGTTGGAGCACCGCCTGATCGAGCTCCAGGAGCGCCCGCACCTGGGCGGGGTTGGCTGCGGACGACGGCGGACCGGCCCTCTCCGCAGCCCCGGAGAGCCGTCCGACCGCCTCCTCCACCCGCGCCTGGAACAGCTCCTGGGCATGGCCCTGGCGGAGCACCGCCTTGCGCAGCAGGCCGAGCTCCTGACCCAGGGCCGCGAGCAGCGCGGTCTCCTGAGCCTCGGCGGCTTCGGCAATGAGTGTCTCCTGCGGGTCCGAGCGCAAAGTGCCCCTCCTCGTCCTGTCCACACCGATCTTATACTCGAAAGGCGTGTGAAGGGAAGGGGTGCGCGGCTCTCGCCGTTATGGGAGGAGGTAGTGATCTTGTCTCAGCCGGTGTTCCGCGTCGGAGGACTGCGCGGCAGCCGAAGACACGGACGCCAAGGACTGCACGGACTGGCCGAGACGGTGGGCTTTGTCGTCCCTGCTGTCCCTGTCGTCCCTGGCTTCGCGGCTGCCGCGCCGGTTACCGCGGTCCCACCTGCAACTGGTCGAAGAAGAACGCCAGCGCGTCGACCTCGACGCGGGCACGGGCTTGCGCTGGGCGCGCCTTCTCGCCGAGCTCCGCACCAGCGGCCGGTCCATGCCGCTCAAAGACAGCCTGATCGCAGCCACGGCACTCGTTCATGGCATCGCCGTCGTAACCTGGAATCGGCGCGGTTTCGAGAAGGCGGGAGCGAGATCATCGATCCGTTTCAATGACCGGGGTCAAAGCGTTTTCCACCAGGCCGAGGTCTATGAGGTCGACGGCCTGACCAACTACTACTGGAGCAAGCCGAGCAAGTTCGGGGCCTTTCACAGCGAGAAGACCCGTGTCGGCGAAAGAAACTGGGAATGGAAACGTGGATCCTTTCGCCGATCCTTTGCAGGACTGAGAGTTGAGACCAGAGGAAGGTGTGAAGAGTCCAGCGCTTGCCGTCGATTTCCACACGATGCCGGTGAGACTCTGGAGTCGATCGCGCCAATCGGTCTTCGGCGGCTTCAGTCGCGCCGGCTTGGATCTTGAAGGGAGCGCTGGATACTCCGCTCGTGGACGCATCTGCACGGCTCCCAAAAAATCCGAGGGCCCCGGGGCGCACCCTATCCCGAGGCCCGCGGGAGGATCCGCCGGGCCAGAGCTTTGCCGGGGAGTGGTTGGGCTTCCATTCCCCCAGCGGATTCAGTTGTCAATGAAAAGGCTGCTCCCCTCCCCGGTGATCTCCCCGACGGCAACTTGGCCGTGTAGGACGTTGTAAGCTTCCTGAGAAGGAGGCTTGTGATGTCCCACGAGGTCTTCACCCACGACTGGGCCGTCGCCTGGGGCGAGGCGATCCGCGCCAGCGATGGCTACCGGACGGCCGCCCGGCGGTGGCAGTGGCCCATGATCATCGCCATGACCCCTGATCCGGGGCTGAACCTGCCCGGGCGCTCGGTCTTCCTCGACCTGTTCGAGGGGGATTGCCGCGAGGCACGGTCCGCCACCGAAATGGATCGGGCCGCCGTGGCATACGTCATCAGCGGCGACTTCCACACCTGGAAACGGGTGCTGGACCGCGAGCTCGAGCCCATCCTCGCGCTGATGACGGGCAAGCTCAAGCTGGAGAAGGGGAGCCTCGCCGCGCTGATCCCCTACGTCACCGCCGCCAGGGAGATGGTCGCCGCGGCGTCGCAGGTGCCCTATCGTCTTCCTGAGGGAGTTTGAGCAAGGCGCGCGAGCAGACGCTGGGAAAAAATCAGCAGAGGAGGATTGAGCTCATGAGTATAGGTATACCGGAGATCCTGATTGTCCTTGTTCTGATCGTGTTTCTCGGCTTGGTCTTCGGAGGCGTTTTTCTGCTCATGCGCGTGCTCGGCAGACCAGCCTTGGGTCGCAAAGTGGAGGCTCTGGAGAGCGAGGTGAAGGCGCTGCGGGCGGAGGTGGCTGCGTCCAGGCGCGATGAAGGTTAGGGTCCAGGCAGCCGATCGACGGCTTATTCGATCCCTGAAAACCGAAGACAGGGACATCAGAGACAGCAGGGACGAAAAAGCTCCGGTCTCGGCTAGGTTTTCGTGTCCCTGCTGTCCTTGGAGTCCCTGCTGTCCCTGCTTCTTAGAGCCCAGGTCTTGATTCCTGAGGCAGACCTAGGAACGAGGCCACTGGAAGAACAGGTTGACCGATTCTTTGCTCTCAGCATCAACGAGTTGGGGATCTGAGAGGCGCGACTCCTTGCAATGGAGCGCAACGAGGAAACTCTCGTTCCAGGGTTGGACGATCACCTCTGCCTTGTGGTCTTCGATCATCGGGCATTTTTCTCGCGGCTTCCCACTTGGCTCCGACAACGTCCGACGGCAGATTGGGCTGCTGCCATATTTCAAGGCCCGTCGGTATGCGCCGTTGTCGCTCTCCAGGTAGCGGAAGCCAATGGCCTGATCGTTTCTGACTTTATCGAAGGTTAGCGTGCCGAAATGCCCATTGCCGCCGTTGTCCCCGAATATAAATCCGCCTATTTCATCGCCCAGATGGTTGAAAAGATCATTCCCGGCGGGCGGGGGCCGTCCCTCTTGCTGTGGGCGGCAAAGGCTGAAAGGAAAAACATCGCGCAGAAAAGCGTGGTCATGGCAGCGTAAATTTTCCAGAAGCGCACTTCTTTTTCAAGCTTAGTTTCCATAGTGGGATCTCCCTTCAAAAATGACTCCCATACTAACGATTCAACTCCGGGGACAGGTGGCGACCGGCCCCGGGGTACTTCCTTCCTCGACGGCTCGGAGCGGCTCAGGCGTGCTTGCCGGCGGCGGCAGCGCGGCGCTCCATCTCCTCCTCCGAGAGGTTCTCCTGGTGCGTGGCGTACATCGAGAGCGCTCGCCGCGCAGGTTGATCAGCAGTTGTAGGTGTGCATGGGCTGGAGAGAGGGCTCTCGCAGCGTGGATTTTATCCGCAGATAGACCTTCTGTGGCGCCCCTCGGAGCGGGCCGTCACTCCTGCCCGGCAGCCACCGGCGCCACGGACGTGGCCGCGATCTCTTCCTGCAGCTTGTCGTCCTTGCAGCCGTAGACGAAGACGGGCGTGCCCTTGGGTATCATCCGCGGCAGGCGCTCGGAGGCGAACATGGGGACGCGGATGCAGCCGTGGCTGGCCGGGTGGGCCGGCACGTCCAGGCTGCCGTGGATGGCGATGCCGCCCACGATATACAACGGGTTGTACATCTCGCCCAGCGGGCTGGTCTTCCAGCCGGAGGCCTTGGCGAAGACCTCCAGGTGGCCGCACGGCGTGACGGCGTGCGTCTCCGGGTAGCCCTTCTCATGGAAGGTCTTGCCGCTGCCGGAGGAGATGGTGAGGACGTTCCCCACTCTCCCCTCGCCGTCCACGAGGAAGAGCACCTGGCGGGCGAGGTCCACTTCGATGTGCGCCCCTCCCAGCTCGCGCGGCCGGGGCGGAGCGGCCATCGACAGGGCGTTGAGCTCCGCCCGGGTGAGCTGCCCCGTGGCCCTGGCGCGCTGGACCTTCTGGAAGGCGACGAGGGCGTTGCGGCTCACGCCGTCCCACACGCCGTCGATGGGTCCCGTCCAGTAGCCGAGATCGGCGAGACGCTGCTCGGCCTGGCGGACCTCGGCCTGAGTGAGGGACTTCTTGCTGGCGGGACTGGCAGCCTGGAGCGGGACGGCAACGGCGGCGAGAAGCGCGGCGAGAACGACGAAACGGCGGTACGTCGACATCGGAACCCCCTTCCACCCTGGACTACATCAACATATACGGACTGCAGCGGGTGGCGGTCTAGAACCCCAACGGGGAAAATCTTTGATGCAACCTTTCGGCCAGCACACACGGACGAGCACGGACGCACAAGGACGGACACGGACAAGGAAGACCGTCCCGTCCTGCCGTCTGTGATCGTCCGTGTCTGTCCGTGCTGCCTTACGCCGGCTCCAGCAACAGCAGAGCCAACAGCGCCGCGCGCTCGGGCATGCAGTCCACCAGCACGTGCTCGTGGAGGGCGTGGGCGCCGTCGCCCACGGCGCCGAGGCCGTCCAGAGTGGGCACGAAGCGGCTGGTGAGGCTGCCGTCCGAGGCGCCGCCGGCCGTGCCTTCGGCGAGCGGGATCCCCAGCTCCGCCGCCCGCCGGCGGGCGGCCTCCCACAGGACCCGGTTGCCGGGCGTGGCTTCGAGGGGCGGCCGGTCGATTCCCCCGATCACTTCGAGGGTGGTGCCCGGGGTGAGGGGCGCGAGATCGAGGATCGTCCGCTCCAGGCGCAGCGCGTCCTCCGTGGCGAGGGCCCGCACGTCCAGCTCGGCCCGGGCCTCGGGGGCGACCACGTTGGCCCGCAGGCCGCCGGCAACCACGCCGACGTTGACGGTGATCCCCCGCGCGGGATCGGCCAGCTCGTAAAGCCGCTGGATCACCCGCGAGAGCTCCAGGATGGCGCTCGCCCCCTTCTCCGGATCGAGCCCGGAGTGGGCCGCGCGGCCCTGGATCTTGATCGTGAAGCGCAGCGATCCCTTGCGCCGCGTCTTGAGCCTCCCCTCCGGCCCCAGCGAAGGCTCCAGCACGAAGACCCGTCGCATGCAGCGCGCCACGCGCTCGAGGCGGGGGATGGACTCGAGGCTGCCGATCTCCTCGTCCGAGTCGATGAAGAAGGCAGGCGTGACCGCGGGCGCGAGCCCCAGGTCGCGCAGAGCCCGCAGGGCGAAGATCCCCTGCACCAGCCCCGCCTTCATGTCGTAGACGCCGGGCCCGGTGAGCCGGCCGTCGGTCACCTCGACGGGCATGCGTTCGACGGTCCCTCGCGGCCACACGGTATCGCAGTGGCCTAGCAGGAGCTGAGCGGGCACGCCACGCTGGCGATCCCGGGGCACGGCCCAGAGCTGGCCGCCGGTCTGCCGCCCCGGCAGCCGGCGAACGCGCAGGCCCACCGCCCCCAGCTCGGCGGCGAGGCGGGCGAAAACCGGTTCCTGCGACGCCGCGTCCAGCGACGGCGATTCGAGGCGGGCGAGGTCCACGAGGAGAGCGGCCATCTCCTCCGTCCCTGCGCGGAGGTGGGTGAGGATCTGCTGGGCGGGGCCGGTCACGGGTCACTCGTAGCGAATGGCAACCAGCGGATCCGTCCGCGTCGCCCGCCGGGCCGGAATCCAGCAGGCCACAAAGGCGATCAGCGCCAAGGCCAGCGACACCAGGAGGAAGGTCAGCGGATCGCGGGGCTGGATCCCCGACAGGTAGTCGACGAGGAGGTGTGAGACGAAGAAGGCGCCCAGGAGGCCGGCCGCCAGCCCGGCGAGGAGCTGTCCCATCCCCCGGCGCAGGATCAGGCTCAGCACGCTCCCCTGCTGCGCCCCCAGGGCCATGCGAATGCCGATCTCCTGCGTCCGCTGCTGGACGGAGAAGGCGATGACGCCGTAGATGCCCACGGCGGCGAGCACCAGGGCGGCGCCGCCGAAGATGGCGAACAGCGAGGCGAAGAGGTTGGGGAAGAAGCGCTCGCGCGCGAGCTGCTCCTCCAGCGAGCGGACGAGGTAAACGGGGAGGTCCGGGTCGAGGGCCGAGACCTGCTGGCGTACCGCGGCGGTGAGCGTCAGCGGGTCGGGGGTGCGCGTCCGCGCCGTCAGCGTGGCGGTCGCGGGGGGGCGCTGGGCGAGCGGCAGGTAGACCCCCTGGGGCCAGCCGCGGACATCGTCCAGGCCGCCCATGTGCAGGTCGGGCGCCACCCCCACGACGGTGCGCCACGGCGGATTGCTCACCCCCTCCTCATCCCCCAGGCGGAAGCGCCGGCCCAGCGGGTCCTGGCCCGGCCAGGCCTCGGCCGCGAAGCTCTGGTTGACGATCGCCACCGGCAGCGACGTCGCCGTGTCCAGCCGGCCAAAGGGGCGGCCCGCCAGCAGCCGCACCCCGAAGGCCTCGAAGTAAGCGGGCGAGATCTCGGCGGTGTGGGTCATCGGCAGGTCCTGCTCGTTGGGATACGAGCGCCCCTCGGCGCGGTAGGGCGACAGGCCCGAGAAGCCGCCCGGCAGGTGCGTCCCGACCGCCGCCGCGGCCACGTCCGGCTGCGCCTCCAGCCGGCGCAGGACCTCGTCGTAGAAGGCGAGCCGGTCGGCCTCCTTCGGGTAGGTTGCCGCCGGCAGGGTGACACGGCCGGTGAAACGCCGGGCGGGATCGATCCCCAGGTCCATCGTGCGCAGGCGGACGACGCTCCTCACCATGAGGCCGGTGCCCACCAGCAGCAGGCAGGAGAAGGCCACCTCCGCCACCACGACGAGCCGGCTGAAGCGGCCCAGGCGCAGGCTGGAGGAGCCTCGTCCCTCGTCCTTGAGCACCTCGTTCAGGTCCGTCCGCGAGGTCTGGAGGGCCGGCATCAGGCCGGAGAGGAGGCCGGCCGCCAGGGTGACGCCGAGCGTGAACAGCAGGGCCACGGGATCGACGGCGATGCGCATCCAGAACGGCGGGCTGCTAGCGGCGATGCCGAGGTTGAAGAGCTTCACCCCGAGGGCGGCGAGGAGGACGCCGAGCCCGGCGCCACAGAGGGCGAGGAGCAGGCTTTCGAGCAGGAGGTGTCCCACCAGCCGCCGCCGGCTGGCTCCCAGGGCGGCGCGGATGGTGATCTCACGGGTGCGCCGCGAGGCACGGGCCATCATCAGGCTGGCGACGTTGGCACAGGCGATGAGGAGGACGAAGACGCAGGCTCCCAGCATGGTCCACAGGAGCTTGGCGATGCCGCCGCCCAGGGCCTCCTCCATCCATGGATTGACCACGGCGATCCGCCCCCGGTTCGTCTGCGGGTGCTCGGCGGCCAGGGCGCGGGCGATGGCCCTGAGATCGGCCCGCGCCTGCTCCAGGGAGACGCCGTCCCGCAGCCGTCCGATCACGTCCAGGGTCTTCCCCTCGCCGCGCGGGATGCGCAGGGGGTCGAGACGCAGGGGGACCCAGACCTCGGAGCTCAGGGGGAAGCCGAACCCGGGGGGCAGGACGCCGGCGATCGTCCCGGCCTCGCCGTTGATCCGCACCGGCCGCCCCACCACCCGGGGGTCGGCGTGGTAGCGGCGCTGCCAGACGCCATAGGAGAGGAGGATCACCGGCTCCGCCGCCGGGGCGTCCTCTCCCGGCAGGAAGGCGCGGCCGTGGACGGGCGGGACGCGCAGCACGTCGAACAGGTTGGCGGAGGAGAAGACGCCGTTGAAGCGCTCCGGCGGATTGCCGTCGCCGCTGAGGTTGACGGTGCCCTCATAGAAGGCGGCGAGGCTCTGGAAGGACCGCTGGCGAGCCCGGAAATCGAGGAAGTCGTGGAGGAAGACTTCCAGCGCCGGGTCGTCGTGGCTCGGGTTGGCGCTGTGGACGCGGAGCAGGCGGTCCGCCGCCGGCACCGGCAGGCCGCGCAGCAGTGCGCCGTAGACGATGCTGAACATGGCCGTGGCCAGGCCGATGCCGAGGCCGAGCGCCAGCACCGCCGTCACGGTGTGGCCGGGGTGGCGGAACAGTTGCCGGAGGCTGAAGCGGAGGTCCTGAGCCGTCACCGTCCCCGCCTACTCCCCCGACGCCGCGGGACGGCCCGCGTCGTCGTCGTCGAGGCCGCGCCAGGTCTCCTCGTTGTCGTCGAAGATCGGCAGCGAGGGCATGCGGCCGCGCGCGGAGTTGATATGCCAGCCCCAGAGGAGGACCCACTTGAGGTAGGTGCCGTAGGACTGGAGCATGCAGAAGACCAGGCCGTGCATGCCGTCGAGGATCCCGAGCTGGAAGATGTAGGTGCGGAAGAAGCGCCAGATGGAGCGGCCGAAGACCTCCAGGAAGCCGGACCTCTTGCGCTCCTTCCAGTTCTGCGCCGCGCCCCAGAAGCTGTACTTCTCGATGCGCCGGATGTACTCGTCCAGCGTGTCGGCCATGTAGTGCTCCATGGGGTTGCGCAGCACCGGCGCCGGCCCGCGGGTGATCATGTCGGCGTGCACCCGGCGGTTGGGATAGCGGGCCGAGCCGTTGCGCACCAGCCGCACCACCTGGTCGTGCTGCCAGCCGGAGAAGCGGATGACACGGTCGAGGAAGTAGACCCGCCGCTTGATGGTGTAGGCCTCCTGCTCGGGGCCTCTCGCCAGCAACTCCTCGATCTCCCGTTGCAGGGCGGGGGTGCAGCGCTCGTCGGCGTCGAAGATGAGGATCCAGTCGTTGGTCACCTGGTCCATGGCCCAGTTCTTCTGCGACGCCGAGCCGAAGTAGGTGCGCTGGAAGAAGCGGACCTGGTCGTAGCCGCGGGAGATCTCCGGCGTGCGGTCGGTGGAGAAGGAGTCGACGACCAGGATCTCGTCGCACCACAGGAGCGACTCGATGCAGGCGGCGATGTTCGCCTCCTCGTTGAAGGTGGTGACGATCGCCGACACGGCGGGTCGGGGAGAGCGGAATTTGGATCGCGCGGACATGCAGGTCTCCTCGGGTCCTTCGGCTCGGAATCGGCCTGCAAGCCTATCAGAGGGAGGCCGGACCCTCACCCCGGCCCCCAGAGACCGGGGGTGAGGCTTCGAAGCGAACCGGACCCGCTCCTCGGAATCCCTGTACGCCACTCGCCCCTACCGCTTCCCGGGCGTGATCACCTTGACCGGTTCCTGCTCGGGCTCCACCTTGCCCTGGCCCCGCGTGGCGAGGAGGACGGCCGCCGTCCAGCTCGGGATGAGGTCCAGGCCTGGGACCAGCTCGGCGATGAAGCCCGGCAGGAAGGACCAGTGCCAGCCCACGAGCCAGATGAGGGCCGCGCCCACCACCGCGTCGAGCACGTCGTCGGCAGGCGAGGCCCAGCCCGGCATGAAGACCGCGAAGCCGCCGATCTGAAGGAGGTCGGCGACGACGGCGATCATGCGCGCGGCCTTGACGCGGCCCGGGGTGGCTTCGATCTTCATGACAGCATCATACTCAGCAGCCGCAACGGCAGATCGCGTTGCAATGACCTCGGACCAGAACGCATTGGGCAATTTCGCCGAAGCACGGGGAGCAGACCGCGTTGCAGTCGAAGCCGCTGCAATCGCAGGAGGTGCGCTCGACCGGCCGGGTCCAGGGCAGGTCGAACAGCGTGGCGGGCTCCTGACCCGGAGATGGGGATGCTGCGCCCTGAACCTCTCCGCAGGCACCGCTTGCCGGTGAGGTCACCATCATCCCCGGATCCGTGCTCTGCGCAGCGGCAGCGGTCGCGGCGTGAACGACACCTGGCAGGGTCGACGAGACCAGCAAGATCAAAGGGAGAAGGGTCTTTCTGTACATGGCTCCTCCTTCTACTGAAAGTTCAGTAATCATACTCTCAGGAACGCTGTTCCTGGCCCGGCGATTCACCGCCGGGCCAGGAGCAGGAGGTCGCGCTGTCCAGACGCCCTCTCAGGGCTGGTGGCTCGCGTGCGAGCTCGCGCCGCCCGTCGCGCCGGTGCAGACGGGGAGCGGCTTGAGCGGATTCGGCACGCCGCAGTTGTCGGCTCCGCCGTTGGCCTGCGGCGTGCCGTACTGCTTCGCATCGCTCCCGGCCGGGCAGACCGTCTGGACGTTGTGCATCATCCCGCGGTCCTCATGGCCCAGGAAGTGGCAGTGATAGACGTAGCCGCCCGTGTAGTCCTCGAAGCGGCTGCGCAGCTCCACCGACTTGACCGTGCAGCAGCCGCAGACGGACATGACGCCCGGCTGCGTCGTCGTCCATTGGCCGTCCCACACCTGTTGCTTGGCGGTGCAGACGCCGGGGCACTTCGCCTCCGCCTCCTTCTGGTTGAGGATCGGGCCGGCGTTGACGTCGTTGCAGCCGCCCACGGGCAACGCGATCGTGTCCTGCCAGACCGGTTTCGCGAACGTCCTCGTGTCGTTGCGGACCACCTGGAACGGATTGATATGAATGTGGAAGGGGTGGTTCGGAGCTGAATCGTTGGTCACCGTCCACTGCTCCGCCGTGCCGAGCACCATGGTCTGGTTGGCGCAGCTTGGGTTGTACTTCGTCTTGTCGATCCAGAAGCCGTTGGGCTGCTTGGCCGGGGCGGTGGGCACCCCGGTCGCGGGGTCCGTCATGCTGAAAGCCACGGTGCGCTTGCGGCCATCCACGTCGGCCGCGGTGACGTCGCGCAGGAAGTAGGGCATCGCCGGCCAGGTCGTCGGGAACGACATCGAGGGGCCCGTGCCGCTGAGCTCCATCGAGAAGAGCACGGGATTGGCGGCGTTGACCGCCTGGGCGGACGGGGCCGCCAGACGCTGCTTGACCTGCTCTTCGATCTGCTCACGAATCTCGTCCGCCAGGTTGCCGGAGACCCGGTAGGTGATGGACGAGAGCTTTTTCGCCGCCAGCGCCTCGGCCTTCGCTCCCGCCGGGGGCGGCGGCGCCTTGATCAGAAAATCGGCCCGGTTGCCTGGCGCCAGGAAGTAGGACGCCTTGCAGCCTTTACCGTCAGGGCCGATCAGCGGCTGACTGTTCGGCCCCTCCCAGTTCTCCCTGGCGAACTGGACTCCGTCCTGAGCGATCTGCCTGATCTGATAACCCTGACCGATCAGGGAGTCGAAACAAATCGTGAGCTCCGCCGCCGCCTGCATGGTGGCGCCGATGAACCGCAGGCGCTGGACCTCGCCATAGCGGATCTTGATCTTGGGCTCCGCCTGGCCATTGACCAGGGGCGGCGGCGGATAGTTGGGATGGGGCTTTTTATAGAAGTTGAGCTCCGGCCAGATCTGCTGCACGACGAGGAGCTTTTCGAAAGTCTTGAGCTGCGCGTCGTTGTTCGGATCGACCTTGTAATAACCGTACAGCCAGTCATCGAACGGTCCTTCGATGAGCAGCGCTCCGGACATGCCGTTGAGCACCTGCAGCGCCGTCGAGGCGTGCTTGTGGGCGTGGTACCAATGGGTTCCCGGTGCCTGGTTCCAGGGGAACGGATTGACGTCGACCTGATACTGCCCGGTCTCCGTCGCGCCGGTCGGGTACATCGCCTTGGCAGGCTTCGGCCCATTCTCCGGATACAGCTCCAGGAAGATGTAGTCCTGGTGCGGCTGAGGAGAGACGTGGGTGCCGTGGAGGTGGAGGTTGGTCACCTCGGCGCCGTGGAAGCAGTCGGGATGCTTCGCCTTGTACCGCTTGCTCTTGTCACAGTTGGGCTCGCATCCGGGTTGCGGCGGCTCCAGGACCTCGGTGGGTTCGCAGGCGTTGGGATCGGCACTGACTGGAAGCTGGTTTTTGAGCAGCACCCTCAAGCGGGTGCCGGGCTTCACCTGCGGATTGGACGGTCCCGGCGGCAGGTCGGGGTTCTTCAGCAGGGCCTTGCGAATGCGGAAGGTCGGCCCCGGGATCGCCGGCAGCAGATTGGGATCGTGCGGATTGTTCCCATTCTTGGGCACGTAGTAAGTACGCAGCGTCATCGGCTGCCAGACCCACTGCTTGTCGATCCACGCCGGGATGCAGGAATACGTCGCCTTGCGCGCCACCAGGCTGGTGCTGACGACCCCGTCGACGGGCCGGATTACGCGCGGCTGCTCCAGCTCCTGGCCAAACACCGGTTTACCCGTGTGCGCGCAGGGAATGACCGGAATCTTCTGGGCTCGGGCCGGAGCGGCCGCGGCGAGGAGCCAGCCGGCGCAGAGCAGGCCCAGCCCGGCGCCCCGCCACTGTATCCATCTGGGATCGTTGGCTACACTCTCGCTACAGCAGAGACCGTCTCGATCTTCCGACATATCGCCTCCGGGTTAATGGCGGCGGAGTGTAGCACGCTCGTTTTGGTCCGGCGAAGGTCCCAGCCCTGATATCATCTCCCGCCCGGCCGAACCCGCCCCTGGACGTCCCATGCCACCCACCCAAGAATCCCGCGAGCGCTACCTGCTCTTTGCCTCACCGCGGGCGGCGATGAAGACCACTCGGCTCTCGAGCCGGCAACCCGTGGACCCCGCGCAGCCCTGGATCTCGGACCATCCCTGGCGTCCGCGGGGGATGAACCCCGACGACTCGCGCGACTCCCGCTGTGCGGTGCTCGGCCGGGCGGCCATCCTGGCGCTGATCGCTCTCCTCAACCTCGGGCTCGCCTCACCCTATCTCGTCCTCAAGATCGTGATCGCCGCCTGCGACCTCGCCGGGATCCTGATCCTCTTCGACTCGCTGCTGAAGCTCGTCCACTGGCTGCGCCACCCCCGGACGCGGATGCGCTGGACCACCTTCCCCGCTTTCTTAGGAGGCCGGCTGGAGGGGACCGTCACCCTCCGGCCCCGCCAGCACGTCATGAGCTCGATCCAGGTGAGGTTGCGCTGTGTGCGGGAGGAGCGGGTCGAGCATCCGGCGCCGGACGGCTCGACCTCCCACCTCGAGCCGTACGTGATCTATGAGCAGAGCTTCGAGACCCTGCCCCCCGGCGAGACCCTGCGCGAGTTGCCGCTCGCTTTCGACCTACCCGTGGACCTCCCGGGCAACGACCTCGGCGGCGACGAGGCCACCTACTGGCAGGTGGCCCTGCGGATCCCCGTGCCCGGACCAGACGTCGAGGCGGTGTTCCTGGCGCCGGTGTATGCGCGGGCCCTCACGCCCCTGCCCGCTCGACCTTGATCACCATCCGGTATTCGCCGGTCTTCCCGGCCTCCGGCACGAGGTCCACGCGGGCGTTCCAGGTCTTCTGAGCGGCGTCCTTATAGGTCCACTCGCCGGGGGCTCCAGCCACAGCGGACTTCGGGGTCCACTTGCCGGTCTCGGCGAGGTGGTGCACCAGGAGGGCGCGCAGATCGGCGAGCGGCGTCGCGGTCTTCACCCGCCAGCGAACCTCCCAGCGGTCGGCTGTCCCCGCCGTGCTCAGCACCTCCGACTCGCCACCCGGCACCTGGAGCTCGAGCGGCCGGCCGAAGATCCGCCGCAGCTCGGCGTCGGCCAGGGCGGCGCGGGCGAACCCTGAGTCCGGCCGCCAGTCGTACTCCATGTTGAGCGCCACCTGCTGCGCCCGCCCCGTCCCCAGCATCCTTTCCACCACGTGAAGGGCGCCGTCGATCCCCGAGGAGAGGCCCGCCGTAGTGATGATCTGACCGTTGTCCACGAACCGGCGGTCGGCGACGACGTGGACCTTGGGCGCGGTCTCCCGGAGCTGCGGGATGAGGTCGTAGAACGTCGTGGCCGTGAGGCCGTCGAGCAGACCCGTCTTCGCCAGGATGAAGGCGCCGTTGCACACGGTGAGGACGTGCCTGGCCGGCCGCGCCCGCTCGCGCACCCAGGCGAGCACCGCGGCATCAGCCAGGGTGCTCCGGGTATCGCCGCCAGGAATCACGAGGACGTCGGCCGGCGGCGCGTCGGCCAGGGCGTAGGCCGGCGTGACCTTCATCCCCATGCTGGTGGTGATCGATGCGGCGGAGGCAGCGACGGTGAAGACGCGGAATCCGGCCTGACCCAGGACCTCATAGGGTCCGGTGTAATCGATGATCTGCACGCCTTCGAAAATCAGGATGGCGGCGGCCGGCCGGCCAGCCTCCGGCGAGCCTTGAGCGATAAGCGGCGCCGCCAGCGCGACGCAGACGAAAAGGATGAGGAGGATCCTTGAAAAGGTTTTCATCAGTGCAAGCTCCTGGAGGACGCCGACCCGAGCATTCGGGAGGGTCAGGGGGGAGCCTAGACGGAATTTCGCCAGCAATCTTGAACGAAATCAACCTGCTGGACATCGCAACTCCAGGCCTTACCGTACGTAAACGAAGACGAGAGGAGCACACCATGGCGACGGATGGACAGCAGACGAGCGTGGAGCTCAGGGGCGAGCCCCTGGGCGCCGGCCGCTTCTTCGGCGAGGTCTTGATGCGGTGCCGCGCCCCGGGACTGGTGATGACCGACCTGCGCCACCGCGAGCAGCGGAGCTTCCCCTCTCACTCCCACGAGCTCGCCTACTTCTCTCTGCTGCTGGAAGGCGGCTATGCGGAGCAGGTCGGCAGCCGGTCGTTCGCTCACCGGCCCATGACCCTGGCCTTCCATCCGCCGGGCCTGGAGCACCGGGACGAGGTGGGCGATGGCGGCGGACACTTTTTCAGCGTCGAAGTCGGCGAGCGGTGGTTCAAGCGGCTGCGGGAGGAGGCGCGGCCGGAGTTGGGCTTCACTGTCCTCACCTCGGGCGCGCCCCTGTGGCTGGCGGCGCGCCTCTACCGCGAGCTCCGGGCGCCGGGAGCGGCCGCGGCCCTGGTGATCGACGGGCTGGTGCTCGAGCTGCTGGCTGCCGCCGGACGACTGGCGCGGCCCCACGAGCGGCGCCCGCCCGCCTGGCTCGCCACCGTCGAGGACCTCCTTCGCCAGAGCTACCGCGAGCCCCTGACCCTCGACCACCTCGCCGCCGCGGCCGGCGTGCACCCGTGCCACGTCAGCCGCACCTTCCGCCATTTTCGCGGTCTGACCCCGGGCGATTTCGTCCACGAGCTGCGCATCCGCCACCTCTGCGAAGGGCTCGCCGATCCCGACCGCTCCCTCATCGACCTCGCCCTGGATGCCGGCTTCGCCGACCAGAGCCACTGCAACCGCATCTTCAAACGGGTGACCGGGATGACTCCGGGGACGTTTCGGGCGGCGTTGCGTACGAGCAGACCATGGGGAGGATGACTTGCCCTGCGGGGTGCTCTCCTTCAACGAGCCAGCTTCCTCAACCTGACAAACAGGGTTGGAGAAGCGACGCGGCAGCCCCGATCGCGGACACGGAGTGTTCATGCAACGCGGAGGAACGCTCGCGAGACGCGGCGGAGCGTTCCAGCAACGCGGAAGAATGCTCCCGCAACGCAGCGGAGAGTTCCAGCAACGCGGAGGAGCGTTCCAGCAACGCGGAGGAACGCGCCGGAAACGCGGAGGAGCGTTCCGTGGCGGAGGTGGAGCATTCCTCCGTGTTGCCGGAACGCTCCGGGAGCTCGTCGCTGCCTACCGTGGCGTCTCGGAGCCGCTCCGCGGCGGCAGTTGACGGTAGACGCTCGCCTTCCGGTTGCTCCCGACGGAAGTGACGGCGATCCGTCCCTCCCATCCGAGTTGCTGGAGCGCCCTGAAGAGAGAGCTCCGGTGCGGAGAGAAGCCCAGGACCCGGAGAAGGTCATCCTTGTCGAACTCCTCCGGCAGACGGTCGAGCGCGTCGCGGCACTCGGCGAGGAGGCTCACCCCCCAGCGTCGTACGGGCTCGGGGACCGGCGCCGGAGCCTCTGACTGCGGTTCGGTTTCCCGCTCCGCCTGCCAGAGCCGCTCGAGCTCCTCCACTTGGGTGCGGTGGCCGGCCTCCAGGATCGCCAGGGCGGCCCGGTACCGCGCCTCCAACTCCTGGCGCCGGAGGTCGTGCTCGTGTTGCGTCATCGCGTTGCAGATTGCAACACGATGCGAGGCGCAACGCAAGTGGGCACCCTGGGCCCTCCAGGTGCTAGGGGTCGATTCTGGGGGGCTGACCAGGGTCTAGCCCTGGCAACCTCCTGCGGTCAGCCTGACGCCGGCCGACCCAACTGACATAGGGTCATCATGTCGATTTCCACATCTTGTTTTCTAGCAGTAGACCAGTCCGCTTTAGATCGATGCCCGTCTCGACCACGACCAAAATAGTTGAGCGATGGGAGCGAGTTTTTCCGTTTATAGAGGGCATGAGAAAACTTCGCTACGTACCCAAGCCCAAGACCCTCGTCCACATCACCTGCCGGACCATCCAGGGACTCTATCTGTTCCGTCCCGGCCCGGAATTCAACGACGTCTTTCTGGGTGTTCTCGGGAAAGCCCAGCGGGACTGCGAAGTCGAGCTCTGCGCTGTTTCAGTACTGTCGACCCACTTCCACCTGCTGTCGGTGGTCGACGACGTCAAACACGCGGCCGACTTCATGCGGAACTTCAAATCCAAGCTGGCCCTGGAGACCAACCGCCTGACGGGTTGGAGCGGAACGGTCTTCGACCGACGCTACGAAATGGCCGTCGTCACCGACGAGGAGGCCGCCCAAGTAGAGATTTTCAAGTATATTTTGGCGCAGGGCGTCAAAGAGCAGCTCGTGGAACGGATTCTGGATTGGCCCGGCGTCCACTGCTTTGGAGCCCTGCTCGAAGGCACTCCCATGACCGGCCACTGGTTCGACCGCAGCCAGGAGCATGCGGCCCGGGTTCGCGGAGAAGAGTACAGCCGATTCAAGTACGCGACGACTGAGACCGTGATCCTCTCCCCGCTTCCCTGTTGGGCTCATCTCTCGGACGAAGCCTACCGTCAACGCGTCGCCTCCCTGGGAGAGGACATTGAAGCCGAAGCCGCCGTCGCCAGAGAAGCGGCTGGGACCCAGGTCGTAGGAGTCGACGCCATTCTGGCTCGGGATCCCCTGTACCGGCCGAAACAGCTCGCCCGCTCGCCAGCACCGCGGGTGCATGCCGCGACCAAGGCGGCGCGCAGGGCGTTCTACGAGGCCTACTCCTGGTTCGTGGGAGCCTTCCGCGATGCCGCCGAAAAGCTGCGTCGAGGGGATCGAGCCGCCCCCTTCCCCGCCGGCAGCTTCCCGCCGGCCCTGCCTTTTGTCGCCGGATAGGCAAACCAGGACGCGATCTTTGACAGATGTGCCGCCCGCTGAGGGCCATTTCGTGAGCGTACTCCGTTCGCAGGGCCGAGGTGTGTCCGAAGCTTTCCGAGAGTGAGGCTCGGAAGGCTACAATACCTTAAAATTGACGCCTCAGGAGCGAGAAAAAGGCAAGGTCAATCCTTTCGAGGCGATTCTCCGATTCTCTTCTACAGACCTCTGGCGCTTATTCTGGCGGCGAAGCCGGCGAAGCCGGCGAAGCCGGCGAAGCCGGCCGTCCGAGTGCAAGCGCCGGGTTCTGCGGCTTTCGGCCCATCATTGCTCAACGGTGCTCCTCGAACCATGTCCGCAGGCGGTCAATGACTCCGAGCGCCACAGGGAACGTTTGTATAGAGAGGAAGACTTTGTCCTTGGTAATGCTCTCGGCTCCTGAATGGACAGCATCGTTTCGCTGGCTGCGGATCATCTCCTGAAAGGAGAGTAGATGTTCTACGGAGCCCTGATGAATTGAGTAAGACAACTCGTTTTGGGCAGATTTCTCTACAGATGCTCTGATCTCCTGAAAGAGCGAGGGCAGCCTGCCACGATCCAGAGCTTCTCTCAACTTCTTCGCTGCCCGCTCGTCCTTCTCGTAGGACAGGATAGCTTGCCCAAGTCGAAAGACCTCCCGCTCTGCTGCGGCGCCGATCATAACCGCACCCGCAAAGAGCAAATTCTGTTGAAGGCACTTGAAAGCCTCGACTGCATACTCGACCGTCGCCCGCTCGACTCCGGGAGCCACCTCTCTGAGGAATGTGCCGTACCCATCAGGGTCTCTCCAACGAGTGCCTGTGGTGTCGACCCAAGCTCGACCAAGATCCGTAAGCATGATCGGAGGCCACAGGGGGGAATAGTTACCTCCTCTAGCCCCGACCGTTACAAGCTGCTCAATGATGAGGCCCACGATAGCTTGGTTTACCCGCTGCTCTCCCAGTCGGCCAAGCTTCCCAAGGTCACTATCCTGTAAACGGCTGATCACCTCACTCCGAATAGTGCCCCAGTCGTCTGTTGGCTTCGAAGCGAGCACCTCAAGTACCATCCTTCGGAGATCGCTATCACTTACTACCTTGTCTGCCACTGTGGTACCCCTCAACCTTCACTCTTCCTGCCGCAGAACCTCTAGGTGACCTGTATCCGTCCTACCCCTAAAAGCCTTCCCGACAGTTTTCGTCCTGGACCCTACTCCTGCTGGTAAAGATGTATGTTCATTCAATCTATGGAGCGGAGACATTCTACGCTGATTCCTAATCCTCGTCAACGCATGGAGCATTGTCGAGTTGGCCTAGACGGGTCGGGTTGGGCCGCTCGCGATTGCGGCAGGAGATGCCGCTAAGCACCCTGGGTTCAGCGTTTTATCGCTCCTCAGCGGCGGAGGGGGGCAAGATCTCGGGCCTCGACCGCCCCGTCCACTCGCGCCGCAGCAGACCGAAGAACAGCGCGTCCTGCGCCTCGCCGCCGACCAGCCACCGCTCGCGGAGATAACCCTCGCGCTGGAATCCCAGACGCTCCAAGGTGCGGATCGAGGAGGAGTTGCGGGGATCGACGTCCGCCTCGAGCCGGTGCAGGTCCAGTTCCCCGAAGGCAAAGCCGAGGAGTGCCTCCAAGGCCTCACCCATGTAGCCCTGACCCCAGTGCTCGCGGCCGAGAGCATAGCCGATTTCGGCCCGGCGGTTGTCCGCCTCGAAATGAAACAGAGTGCAGGTCCCGATCACGAGATCGTCGTCTCGCCGCGCGACTCCCCATTGCCAGAGTGTCTGGCGGCGGAAGCTCTCGTGGACGTGCTCCAGCAGTTCCCGGGCCTCGCGCCGATCCGTCATCGGCAGGGTGCTCCAGTAGCGCATCACCTCAGGGTTCGAGAAGATCGAGAACAGTGCGTCGACGTCGTCCTCGGTCAGCCAGCGCAGGAGGACGCGCGGGGCGGCAATCGTCGGCAATCGATCCGGGTCGATCATTGGGAAATTCTACGTCAAGAAAGAGCGCGGCCCCGCTCTCCGCACCTGACATCCGCTGCGCTCCCCGTGTACAGCCGATGTACTCGACGGCCTTCGCCGCGCGGGAGCCCTGCGCCCCAACCTCAAGCCCTGCAAGCAGATAGGTTTCCGCGCCACGGTGGCATGAGCTTCGCCCTTGCCAGGGACCGGATCGCGGTCACTTCTTCTGAAGGAGGCTGTATGAGGAATCGCATGACTCTCGTCTTCGTCTCGCTGCTGCCACTGCTGGCGCTGGCAGCCGGTTGCATCGGCTACTCCTTGCAGCCGTCCCACCACGTCAACAGCGCGCTGGACTTCCTCTATCCCCATGGGATCACCACCGCCGCGCCGGCGAGCGAGGTGGTCCTCAAGCTGCCGCTTCGCGTGGGGCTCGCCTTCGCGCCAAACCGGCGCAACCAGATGGACCCGATCACGGAGGAGCAGAAGCAGAGGCTTCTCACCCGCGTCGCCGACGCATTCAAGGAGCACAAGGCCATCAGCCACCTGGAAGTCGTGCCCACGACCTACCTGCAGCCCGGAGGGAGCTTCGTCAATCTCGAGCAGATCCGCAGCTCGCTGGGGGCCGACCTGATGGTCCTGCTGTCCTACGACCAGTCACAATTCACCGAGTCGACTCGCGCCTCATGGACGTATCTCACGGTGGTCGGTCCCCTCCTGATCGAAGGGGAGAAAAACGACACCCGCACGGTCATGGACGCCGTGGTCTACGACATCCACTCGCACGCGCTGCTCTTCCGCGCGGCCGGCGAGAGCACGGTCAATGGCCGGTCGAGCCCACTCAACATGGACCGGAAGCGCCGGATTTTCGCGGCGGAGGGGTTCGACAAAGCGACCAAGGGCCTGATCGACAGCCTGAACGCCTCGCTGGCCCGGTTCGAGGAGCAGGCCAGGAACGGCACGGTCCAGGGGCCGGGCACCCCGGCGATTGCGATGTACGACGCCAAGGGAGAGCGCATCACCGCCAGGAGCAGCGGCGGCGGCGGTGGCGGGGCCCTGGGGATTCCGGAGCTGATCGTCGTTGCGCTGCTCGGGGTTTCTCTGCTGGTCAGGCGCCGCGCCGCGGGAGCCTGAAATGAAACGTTTTCCGTGGCGCTTTCCCTGGATAACCGCAGCGCTCGTCGCGCTCTGCGCTGCCGCCGCGTTCTTTCCAGCGGCCGCCCTGGAGTACGACCGGGCCCGGGTGGCGGCGGGCGAGGTCTGGCGGCTGCTCACCGGGCAGCTCGTTCACTGGATGCCGCGGATGGCGGCCTTCGACCTCGGCATGCTGCTCGGGCTCGGGATCTGGCTGGAGGTCCGGGGGGACCGGCGGCTCGCGGCCTCGGCCCTGGCGCTGGGCGGCGGGCTCACCGCGCTCGCCGTCCACGCGCTCTCGCCCGACCTCCTGGTATACCGGGGCAGCTCCGGAGTGGCTTCCGCGCTCTTCGTCCTGGCGGCGGTCCGCGTCGCGGAGTCGCGCGATCCGTGGACACGTGCCCTGGCGCTGGCGGCCGTCGCGCTCTTCCTCGCCAAGGCGGCTTTCGAGTCGCTCGCCGGGCAGACGCTGTTCGCGGGGCCGTTGCCGCCCGGGGTCGGAGTGGTCCCACTCGTTCATCTGCTGGGTGGGCTGGGCGGGCTGGGCGCCTGCGCCGCAGAAAGGGCAGGGACAACAAGGACAACAGGGACGGCAGGGGCAAGAAAGGAGGCCGTCCGGGAAGCGCCGGTTTCCTTGTGAGATAGGATCGTGTCCAACTCGCTGAGCAGGACTCTTTCGAGTGGAGGTGGCCCGTGATTCGCCGCGCTCTTCTGACGCTGGCTCTGTCGCTCCTGACCGCTCTCTCCCTGGCGGCGGGCCCGATCCCGAAGGACCGCATCCCCGCGCCGCTCCAGACCTGGACGGACTGGGTGATGCGCGGCCACGAGCCTGAGGTCTGCCCGTTCCTCCTCGGCGCGACGGACGCGAGCACGGCCGAGACGCAGTGCACCTGGCCCGGCCGGCTGGCTCTCGATCTCGGCGAGAAGGAGGGCCGGTTCCGCCAGGAGTGGACGCTGCAGATCCCGGGCTTCGTGCCCCTGCCCGGCGAGGAGCGGCACTGGCCCGTGGAGCTGACGGTCGACGGCCGGCCCGCCGCCGCCGTCGAGAACGGCGGCGCACCGGGGGTCTGGCTGGCCGCCGGCCGCCACGCCCTGGCGGGAGCCTTCCGCTGGGACTCGCTCCCCGAGTCGCTCGACCTGTCGCAGGAGGTGGGGCTCGTGTCGCTCACCGTGCGCGGCGCCGCGGTGCCGTTCCCGGATCGCGACGCGGACGGCCGGATCTTCCTCCAGCGCGCGAGCGCCGCCGCGGCGACGGAGGCGGAGAGCCTGGAGGTGATCGTCCACCGGAAGGTGATCGACGCGGTGCCGCTCGTGCTGGTGACGCGCCTCCAGCTCGCGGTCGCCGGCAAGGCCCGCGAGGTGCTCCTCGGCCGCGCCCTCCCTGACCGCTTCATCCCCCTGGAGCTGGCGTCGTCGCTGCCCGCCCGCATCGAGCCGGACGGCCGCCTGCGCGTGCAGGTGCGCCCCGGTTCCTGGACGCTGGAGCTCACGGCCCGCCACGACGGCCCGGTCAGCGCCCTCACGGCGCCGGCGCCGGGCGGCCCGTGGGCGAAGGAGGAGGTCTGGGTGTTCGAAGCCCAGCCCAGCCTGCGCCTCGCCGACGTCGAGGGCGTGACGGCCGTCGATCCCCAGCAGACGAGCCTGCCGGAAGAGTGGAAGAAGCTCCCGGCCTACCGCCTGCGGCCCGGCGAGACGATGCGTTTCGCCGAGCACCGGCGGGGCGACGCCGATCCGGCGCCGGACCGGCTGGCGCTCCACCGCATCCTATGGCTCGATTTCGACGGCGGCGGCTACACCTGGTCGGACCGGCTGGCGGGCACCCTCACCCGGAGCTGGCGCCTGGAGATGGCTCCGCCCAGCCGCCTGGAGCGCGTGGCCATCGCCGGCCGCGAGCAGGTGATCACCCGCCGCGCCGGCTCGCGGCTGGCACCACTGGCGGGTATTGAGGTGCGCCAGGGCACCGTCGTGCTGGGCGCCGAGGGGCGGATCGAGAACGCCTGGACCCTCCCCGCCGTGGGCTGGGACCATGATTTCCAGCAGGTCACGGGTGAGCTCCACCTCCCTCCGGGCTGGCGCATCCTGGGCGCCACCGGCGTTGACGAAGTGCCTGGCACCTGGATCAGCCGCTGGACGCTGCTCGACCTCTTCCTCGTGCTGATCATCGCCCTCGCCGTCCGCCACCTGTGGGGGACGCGCTGGGGGCTGATCGCGCTCGCGGCCATGGTCCTCAGTTGGCAGGAGCCGGATGCGCCGCAGTGGGTCTGGATCGTGGTGCTCGCCCTGGAGGCGCTGCGCCGCCTCCTCCCCACGGACGGCCGCCTGCGGACGCTGGTGCGCGCCGGGTCGGTGATCGCCCGGGCCTGCCTGATCCTCGTCACCGTCGCCTTCGTGGCCGGGCAGGTGCGCCAGGCGATCTACCCCGCCCTGGAGCGGCCCGAGGTGTCGATCGAGGCCGGCGGCGAGGTGCAGGACCGGACGCTTCAGGCCTCGCTGGGCTCGGCGTCCTCGGCGGACGCGCTGAGATCGCTCGGCGATGTCGGCCGCAACGGTGCGGCGGTGGAGTCCAAAGCCGGAGTGGAGGCCCCCGAGCCCGCCCCGGCCGCTCCGCCTTCGGCTCTCATCGTGCCCCCTCCTCCGCCGCCGCCCCCGCCGGCGCCGAAGCCTCGCGCCGGCATGCAACTGGAGATGGCCAGGGGGAAAACGGCGCCGGCCCCACCGTCCGCCGAGCTCCAGGAGGTGGATCCGCGGGCCGTGGTCGACACCGGCCCGGGCCTGCCGGAGTGGGAGTGGACGCGGGTCAGCCTGCGCTGGAGCGGCCCGGTCGAAAAGTCGCAGCGGGTGCGCTTCTTCCTCCTCTCGCCGCTCGCCAACGGGCTCCTCACCTTTCTGCGGGCGGCGCTGCTGATCCTGCTGGCGCTGCTGACCCTCGACCTCGCGGGTCTGCGTCTCCCCTGGCGCCCGGTCGGAACGCCGCCGGCCGCCGCGGCGCTCCTGCTCGTCCTGCTCCTCGTTCCGGCCCTGGCGCGGGCGGAGGACCCGCCGGTCATGCCGAGCGCCCCGGCGATGGACGTCCTGAACCAGTTGCGCCAGGCGCTCACCGAGAAGCCCGACTGCTTCCCCGGCTGCGCCGCGAGCTCGCGCCTCTTCCTCGACGTCTCGCCGGCCGGCTTGCGCGCCCGCTTCGAGGTGGGCGCGGCGGCGGAGGTGGCCGTCCCCATTCCCGGCGGCGCGCAGCAGTGGGTGCCCGCCGAGGTGCAGGTGGACGGCCAGCCGGCAGGGGTCGCGCGCACAGAGGACGGCCGGCTCTGGGTGCGGATCGGCCCCGGCCGCCACGAGGTCCTCCTCGCCGGGCCGCTGCCGCCGCGCGACGGCGTGCAGATCCCCCTGCCGCTCAAGCCGCACCGGGTGGAGGTGACGGCAAGCGGCTGGACCGTCGCCGGCGTTCACGAGGACGGCGAGGCGGACGACACGCTGCAGCTCGCCCGGTTGCGCGGCGCGAGTCCCGCCGCGGCCGGAGCCCTCCAGCCGAGCGCCCTCCCCCCCTTCCTGGAGGTCGAGCGCACCGTGCGCTTAGGCCTCACCTGGCAGGTGGAGACCCGCGTCTCCCGCCGCTCGCCCGAGGGCGTGCCGGCGGCGGCGGACGTCCCCCTGCTGCCCGGCGAGTCGGTGACCACGAGCGGCATCCGGGTGAAAGCCGGCGCCGTGCAGGTGAGCCTCGGGCCGCAGACGGACGAGGTGACGTGGACCTCGACGCTCGCCATCCGTCCCGCCCTGGTGCTCGCCGCGCCGCGCACCCTGGCGTGGACCGAGGTCTGGAGGCTCGACGCGAGCCCCATCTGGCACTTCGAAGCGAAGGGCATCCCCGCCGTGCTCCCCGCCGCGGAGCCGCGGATCCCCGAGTGGCGGCCCTGGCCCGGCGAGCGCGTCGAGCTGGCCATCAGCCGGCCGGAGGGGATTGCCGGCCGCACCCTCACCCTGGTGCGCAGCCAGCTCGGCGTGACCCCCGGCGTGCGCTCGACGGACGTCTCCCTCGACCTCGCCCTGCGCAGCAGCCGCGGCGGCCAGCACACGATCGTCCTGCCCCCGGGCGCGGAGCTGACCGCGGTGGCGATCGACGGCCGGCCGCAGCCCATCCGCCAGGAGGGCCGGCGGGTCACCCTGCCCATCCACCCCGGCGCGCAGCGGGCGGTCCTCGCCTGGCGCGAGAGCCGGGGGACCTCCCTGCTCTTCCGCACGCCCGCGGTGGACCTGAAGACGCCGGGCGTCAACGCCCTGACGACAGTCGACATCCCCCGCGGCCGCTGGCTCCTCCTCGCCGGCGGACCCCGCCTGGGGCCGGCCGTCCTCTTCTGGAGCCTGCTGCTGGTGATCCTGCTGACGGCCTGGGGCCTGGGACGGGTGCGCCTGACGCCGCTGCGAGCCCGGGACTGGGCCCTGCTGGGCGTGGGCCTCTCCCAGGTGCCGCTCGCGGCCGGGGGGCTGGTGGCCGCCTGGCTCCTCGTGCTGGGCCTGCGCCGGGAGCGGGGCGCCGCCGTGCGCCGCGACCACGTCTTCGACCTCATCCAACTGGTGCTCGGGATCTGGACCCTGGTGGCGCTCGGCATCCTCTTCTGGAGCATCCAGCAGGGGCTGCTGGGCACCCCCGAGATGCAGGTCGCTGGCAACGGCTCCACCGCCTCTCAGCTCCGCTGGTACGCGGACCGTGCCGGCGCCGTGCCACCGGCGGCGTGGATGCTCTCGGTGCCGCTGCTGGTCTATCGTCTGGCCATGCTCGCCTGGGCGCTGTGGCTCGCCGTCGCCCTCCTGCGCTGGCTGCGCTGGGCCTGGGAGAGCTTCACCACGGGTGGCGGCTGGCGGCCGTGGCTGTGGTTCCCGTCGAAGCCGCCCCGGGTGGTGATCCCGCCGGGGGCAGGGGCGGGGACGGCGCCGCCTCCCCCCTAGCCCGGGTCCCCGATCCGCGGGCGGGCCAGCGGGTTCTCCCGCCAGCCGGGGAGCACCCAGTAGCGGAAGGCGTGGAGGACGAGTCGCTCCCGGTCGCTGAGCGGCTCGGCGTCGAGCTGGGCGATGGCGTTCCAGACGGTGTCCTCGCCGCAGGTCAGGGCGAGGTACCAGGGCAGCTCCTCGATGCTCACCTCCCAACTGAGGAGGACGCCGCGGATCGCCTCACAGGCCGGGAGGGGACAGGGCGGCCGCAGGCAGAGAAGGAGGCTGCCGGCGAGCGCTTGGTGAGGAAAACGGCGCAGCTCCTGGCGCGGCTTCGTGAACACTCCGTAGAGCCCCCAGAAGAGCTCCAGGCGGTCCGCGGTCTCCAGGACCTTGACGAAATCGTCGAGCTCGCGGGCGCTGTCGCCGCCATAGCGCTCCGCGCTGCTGGCGATGAGCGAGGCGATGGTCGCCCGGTCGAGCTTCAGCAGCGAGGCCAGCCCCAGCTCTGCGAGGTATCGGATCATCGAGCGCTCCCGGCGACGCCATGGTATCGCGAGCCGCCCGTCCAGGATACGCCGCGGGGGGACTAAGAACGGCCATTCTGTGGAATGATCTCCAGAGGGCGCCTCGCCCTTTCCGAAGGAGACCGCCATGGCCGCAACCGTGCAGTCCCCCACCGCCAGGCCGCGCAGGCGCGGCAAGCCGCTGTTGTTCCTCCTCCTGTTCCTGATCGTGGTGATCGGCGGCTTCGCCCTGTACGTCTGGAGCGCCCTCCACCTCAGCTACTCGAATGGGGAGCGGGCGGGGTACGTCCAGAAGTTCTCCCGCAAGGGTTGGGTCTGCAAGACGTGGGAGGGCGAGCTCGCCATGGTCAACCTCCCCGGCGCCCTGCCCGAGCTCTTCCGCTTCTCGGTGCGCGACGACGCCGTGGCCGCCCGCGTCAACCAGAGCCTCGGCCAGCGCGTGCGCCTCCACTACGAGCAGCACAAGGGTGTGCCCGGCAACTGCTTCGGCGAGACCGAGTACTTCGTCACCAAGGTCGAGCCCGTCAGCCCCTGAGGCCAGGTTCAAGCCCGGCCGCCGCGAGCAGGCCGGCCAGGTCGTCCGGCACCGGCGCCACGATCTCCAGCCGCTCTCCAGTCGCCGGATGGAAGAAGGCCAGCCGCCAGGCGTGGAGGGCCTGGCGGGGGAAGTCGCGGCAGGCGGCGGCCAGCCCTGAATCGCCGATCCCTTTCCAGCGCGGCTCGCCGTAGAGGGGATCGCCGACGATCGGCAGCCCGTGGGCCTGGAGGTGGACGCGGATCTGGTGCGTGCGGCCGGTGAGCAGCCGGCAGCGCAGGAGGGAGAGGCCGCCGGAATCCCCGAGGAGCTCGTAGAGGGTCACGCTGTCCCGACCCTCCGTCTTCGAGGCGATGCGGCGCCGCAGGTCCGCCGGGTCGCGGTCGATCTTGAGCTCGATCCGTCCGCGATCGGTGGGCGCCTTGCCGTAGGCGACGGCGAGGTATTCCTTCTCCGCGTTGCGGTGCTTGAGGGCGCGGGCCAGGGCGGCGTGCGCGGCCGGGGTCTTGGTCACCATCAGCACGCCCGACGTGTCGCGGTCGAGACGGCTCACCAGCCCGGGCCGCTGCCCCTCCCCCCACTCGCGGGCCCGCCAGAGCAGAGCGTTGATCAGCGTCCCCTCCCGGTGCCCCGGTGCCGGATGGACCACCAGGCCGGGCGGCTTTTCCAGGGCCAGCAGGTGCTCGTCCTCGTAGAGCACGGAGAGAGGCATCTCCTGCGCCTGCGGCTGCCGGCGGAGCGGAGGCGGCGGCAGCACGACCTCCACCTCGTCGGCCAGGGCCAGCCGGCTCGCGGGCTTCGACGGCACGCCGCCGTTGACCCGCACGCGGCCGCCTTCGATCCAGGCCTGGACCTGCGAGCGCGTCACCTCGGGACGGTCCGCGAGATGCCGCATGAGGACCCGGTCCAGCCGCCCGCGGGCGTCGCCACGGTCGGCGCGGAAGGTGCGGAGGAGGGGATCGTCGCTCACGGCGCCAACTCTATCCGCTTGTCCCGCTTATCGAACCTTGAACACTAGTTAAAGTTAGAGACAAAGTCCGGGACCTCCGGACCGTGAACGACGGCCGTCGTGACAGGGACTGTATGCGTCGAGCCCGCCGCCCAGGCGGGCGATCGAGAAAGGAGCCGTCATGTCACGCAAGGTTTGGATCCACGGGATCGTCGTCCTCAGCCTCACCCTCGCGGGGGCGCAGGCCGCCTCGGCCAAGATCCTCTACAGCTACGCCGTGAAGTTCGTCTGCGGCTACAACCCGACCAACCTTGGCATCTGGGGCGACGCCCTCGACCAGAGGGGCGGCGAGCAGACCGTCAAGTTCGGCAACTACGCCACGGACATCAACCTCTACAACTTCAACATCTACGCCGACCCGACGTTCCCGCAACACGTCGAGAAGAGCATCCTCCTGCTCGTGGACAAGGGGGTTCCGGTGGGCCGCGAAAAGCGTATCGCCAAGCTGATCCTTGGCGACGTCCTCGATCCCTTGCCGCCGGGCAACGCGACGATGGACGACTGCAACCGCATCGCCGAGATGCTCTGGGGAGCGGTGCCGACGCCGTATCCGCTGACGATCGGCTTCCTCGTCCTGGGCACCACGATCGAGCTCGACGTGACGGCCGTCTACACGGCCCAGACCTGCGCCAACTGGTCGGCCTCTCCCGAGAAGCTCGAGTGCCTGGACGCCACCGGCAAGCTCCAGAGCGCCAGCGTCTCGATCGATGTCAACCAGGTGACGGGGCACAAGCTGTTCTAAAGCCCAGGCGGCCGGGGAGGGATAGGATCGGCGGGACAAGGAGACTCCGCCATGCCGATCCACCTCCTCAGCCTCGTCCTGGCCCTCGCCGCCGCGGTGCAGCCTACGGGTTTCGATTCCCGCTTTGATTCCCGCTTCACGGGCCGCACCCTGCGCTTCGACTACTTCCACTCCGGCACCGCCAAGGAGGAGCACGTCAGCCTCGACGGCCTGCGCCTCGAAGGGGAGTGGCCGGGCAGCCGCACCCGCCTGCTGGACGACTCCAACCTCGGCAAGTACCTCTTCGAGGTGATCGACCTCGCCACCAACCGGGTGGTCTGGTCGCGCGGCTTCTCCAGCATTTACGGCGAATGGGAAACGACAGGGGAGGCCAACGCCGGCACCTGGCGGACGTTCCACGAGTCCATACGCTTCCCTGGGCCGCGGGGAAAGGTACAGCTCATCCTCAAGAAACGGGCCGCGGACGGCGCTTTCCGGGAGATCTACTCGACCGTCGCCGACCCGGCCAGCCGCTTCGTGGACCGCTCGCCCGTGCCCGCGACGGGGGCCGTCTGGAGCGTCTTCGAGAACGGTCCGCCGGCCGTCAAGGTGGACCTGCTGATCCTGGGCGACGGCTACACGGCCGCCGAGCAGGCGAAGTTCCACGCCGACGTCAAGCGGCTGACGGACGCCCTCTTCGCCACCGAGCCGTTCAAAAGTTTCCGGGCGGACTTCAACGTGCGGGCCATCGATGTCGCCTCCCCGGCCTCCGGGGTCACCGATCCGCGCACCGGCACCTGGCGCAGGACGCCGCTGGGCCTCGCCTACAACGCCTTCGACTCCGAGCGCTACATGCTCACCTTCGCGGACTTGGGCCTGCGCGAGATCGCGGCCCAGGCGCCCTACGACGCGCTGATCCTCCTCGCCAACAGCCGCAAGTACGGCGGAGGGGGGATCTACAATCTTTGGAACACGGCCGCCGTGGACAGCGCCGAGTCCGCCTACCTGCTGGTCCACGAATTCGGCCACTCCTTCGCGGGCCTGGGGGACGAGTACTACACCTCCCAGGTTTCCTATCAGAATTTCAACCCGCCGGGCAGCGAACCCTGGGAGCCGAACGTCACGGCTCTCCTCGATCCGCAGAGCGTGAAGTGGAAAGGCCTCGTGGCCGCCGGCACGCCGCTCCCCACGCCCTGGGACCAGGACGCCTACGACAAGGTGGTGCTGGCCTACGAGAAGAAGCGGCGAGAGCTGCGCGAGAAGGGGGCGCCCGAGGAGCAGATGGAGGCCCTCTTCCAGGAGATCCGCGAGAAGACCACGCCCATGCTCCGTGCCGAGAAGTACTTCGGAAAGGTGGGGGCCTTCCAGGGCGCCGCCTACGAGGCCAAGGGGCTCTACCGTCCCGCGGTGGACTGCATCATGTTCAGCCGCAATCCCAAGACCTATTGCGCCGTCTGTGCCTGGGCGATCGAGCGGGCGATCAGATCGTATACAGAGTGAGATACCAGGGACAGCAGGGACTTCAGGGACAGCAGGGACAGCAGGGACAAGGAAGTCACTGTCGATGGTTGTCTCCCTGTCCCTGTTGTCCTTGCAGTCCCTGTTGTCCCTGCTGTCCCTGCTTCGGCTACGATTTCTTCACCCCCACGAAATACAGCAACGCCGCCATCGCCACGAACGGAATCGCCGGCCACCAGCTCACGTTGTGGCCGAGGGCGCCCAGGAGGCCGCTCCAGTCGAAAACGTCTCCGGCCTCCTCGAAGGTGATGACGGCCTGGGCCACGCCGGCAATGGCCCCGCCGGCGATGAGTCCCGAGGCCATCAGCATGCCGGGGGAGAACTCGGCCTCCGAGGCGCTCTGGCCGGCGTTCCTGCGGTCCACCAGCCGGCGCACGACGCCGCCCACGAAGATCGCCGCCGAGGTGGAGATCGGCAGGTAGAGCCCCACGGCGAAGGGGAGCGAAGCCACTCCCACCAGCTCCATCATCAGCGCCAGGAAGACTCCGGCCAGCACCAGCCCCCACGGGAGGCGGCCGCCCAGGGTGCCGTCCACCACCAGGGCGAAGAGCTGGGCCTTGGGCGCGTCGAACTTGGCCGCCGGCCGGTACGCCCAGATCGGTGAGCCGTCCGCCGTCACCAGATACCGGCCAGCCGCGCCGAGGTCCACGCGGCGGTAGGACCGGCGGTCGGGGCCGAGCTCCGCCGGCGCGCCCGCCGGCACGGCCACCTTGGGAGCTCCCGCCGGCAGGCGCTCGAAGCGGTAGGGGAAAGTGCCGGCCACGCCCGGGTCCACCAGGAAGGCGGGCCGGCCCTCGGCGTCCACCAGATATCGGCCCCGCCGCAGAGCGCCCTGATCCTCGTTCAGGTCCACGGCGCGGTAGGCCCTGCCGTCCGGCCCCTTCCAGGAGCCGGTGCCGGCCTGGAGACGGACCCCCGGCACGTCCACCGGAACGTAGGTGGTGTTGCCGCGGTTCAGGAGCTGGAGTGTCAGACCGATCACGATGGCGCTGGTGATCACTCCCACCATGATCGCGATCTGCTGGTGCTTCGGAGTCGCGCCCACGAGGAAGCCGGTCTTCAGGTCCTGCGAGATGGTGCCGCCGTTCGAGATGGCGACGCAGAGCAGGGCCGCGCTGGTGATCGCCATCGCCTTGTAGCCGACGCCCGTCCAGCCGAGGGCCACGAACAGGCCGCAGGTCAGGAGCAGGCAGGCGACCGTCATCCCCGAGATGGGATTCGAAGAGGAGCCCAGCTCGCCCGTGATCCGCGACGAGACGGTGACGAAGAAGAAGCCGAAGAGCACGATGAGCGCCGCCGTCGCGGCGTTGACCTCCAGCATCGGCGCCGCCCAGATGGCGAGCGCCAGGGCCAGCGAGCCGCCCAGCACCACGGCCATCGGCAGGTCCTGCGCCGTGCGCGGCCGGGAGGCCGCGGCCTCCCGGCCCGCGCGCAGGTTCTTGAGGCCGCCGGCGAAGGCGGCGAGGATCGAGGGGATGGCCCGCGCCAACGCGATGAAGCCGCCCGTCGCCACCGCCCCCGCGCCAATATAAAGGATATAGTTGCTGCGCACCTCGGCCGGCGTCATCTCGGCGATCCGCTTGAGCGCCGGGTACATGGGCTGCGGCAGCGCATCGCCGAAGAGATGGGCCAGCGGCACCAGCACCAGGAACGCCAGCACGCCGCCGGCCATCATGTTGGCCGACGTCCGCAGGCCGATGATGTAGCCCACCCCCAGCATGGGTGGCGACACTTCGAAGGAGAGCAGGCCGCCGCGAAAGCGCCCCCACATTTCGACCGCGAAGTTGGCCGTGTCGTTCCACAGTTTGAAGATCAGGTTGCAAAGGGCGTAGAAGAGCCCCACGAAAAAACCCAAGAAAACGGTGCGGGCGCTGGTGCCGCCCCGCTCGCCCACGATCAGCACGTCGGCGCAGGCCGTCCCCTCGGGATAGGTGAGCCTGCCGTGCTCCTCCACGATCAGCCCCTGGCGCAGCGGGATCATCATCAGCACGCCGATCAGCCCGCCCAGGAGCGCGACGAGGAGGATCCGCCCCAGCTCCATGTCGAATCCCAGCAGCAGGAGCGACGGCAGCGTGAAGGCCACGCCGGCGGCGATCGACTCTCCCGCCGAGCCCGTAGTCTGCACGATGTTGTTTTCGAGGATCGTCCCCGGCTGCAGGCGGAAGGCCTTCGCCATCCATTTGAACAGGGTGATCGAAAGCACGGCCACCGGGATCGACGCGGAGACGGTGAGCCCCACCTTGAGGGCCAGATAGGCGGACGACGCCGCGAAGACGATGCCCAGCGCGGAGCCGATGATCAATCCACGGACCGTCAGCTCGCGCATCCGCACCTCGGGAGCGACGAAGGGTTGAAACTCCACGGCGGCCGGAGCCGGCGCCGGCGCGGCGGCCTCCGGAACGGCGATCGGAGACCTCTCGGCAGCGATCACGTTTCCGCTCCTTTCCTCAGCTTGCTGTGTTTGCGGCCATAGGAGAAATAGATGATCAGGCCGATCGCCAGCCAGACGATCAGCCGCAGCCAGTTTTCCGAGGGCAGCGAGAACATCAGCAGGAGACAGCTCCCGATCCCCACGATCGGGAGCACGGGCACGAACGGCACGCGGAACGGCCGCTCGGCCTCCGGGTGCGTGCGCCGCATGATGAGCACGGCCGCGCAGACGATCACGAAAGCGAACAGCGTCCCCATGTTGACCAGCATCAGCAGCACGCTGATGGGCAGGAACGCCGTGAGCGAGGCCACGAAGATTCCGGTCACGATCGTCGACTTCCACGGCGTGCGAAAGCGGTCGTGGACCGCGGCGAAGAAGCCGGCCGGGAGGAGGCCGTCGCGGGCGATGGCGAGCAGGATGCGCGCCTGGCTCAGCATCGTCACCAGCAGCACGGAGGTGATGCCGGCGATGCCGGCGAGAGCGATCAGGAACTGGGCCCAGCGCAGACCCACGCGCCGGAACGCGTCGGCCACCGGCGCGTTGATATCAAGCTGATCGAACGGCACCATGCCGGTGAGCACCGCGACGACGCAGATGTAAAGAAGCGTGCAGAGGACCAGCGACACGATGATGCCGATGGGCACGTCGCGCTGCGGGTTCCGGGCCTCCTCGGAGTGGGTGGAGACGGAGTCGAAACCGATGTAGGCAAAAAAGGCCAGAGCGGCGCCGGCGAGCATGCCCACGGGCTTGCCCCCGGCGTCGCTCTGGCCGAGGAGAGTGTGACCAAAAACCTGAAAGCCGGTGAAGCCAAAAGGCGCGAACGGGTGCCAGTTGGCGGTGTTCACGTAGAACAATCCCACACCAATCACGAAGAGGACCGCGGCCACCTTGATCCCCACCAGGGCCGTGTTGACGCTGGCGCTCTCCTGAATGCCGATCACCAGGATGCCCGTGACCAGGGCGACGATCACGACCGCCGGCAGGTTGATGTACGACCCGGTGGCGACCAGGTGGCCGAGCTGCGGATCGTAGTTCACCACCGGACCGGCGATCGCGTGGGGAAGCTTCCAGCCGAAGACGTTGAGGACGCTCTGGAAGTAGCCGGACCAGCCGTCCGCCACCGTCGCGGAGCTGACCGCATATTCGAGGATGAGGTCCCAGCCGATGATCCAGGCAAGCAGCTCGCCCAGCGTGGCGTAGGCGTAGGTATAGGCCGAGCCTGCCACCGGCACCATCGAGGCGAACTCGGCGTAGCACAGCGCCGCGAACACGCAGACGAGCCCGGCCACGGCGTAGGAGAGCGTCAGGGCCGGCCCCGCCGTCTGCCGGGCGACTGCGCCGGTGGAAACGAAGATCCCGGCGCCGATCACCGCGCCGACGCCGAGGCTGGTGAGCTGCACGGGACCGAGCACCCGGCGCAACCGGTTCTCTCCCTTCAGCTCCTCCAGCAGCATACTCAGGGGTTTGCGGGCAAACAGTGGATTGGTTGGCTTCGTCATGGCGGCAGGTTAAGAGAAGGCCCAGGGGCCTCTCTATCCCGCGACCTTCGCGCCGCGATATCTGGAAAATGGAGGTAGGGGGAGGCGTCTCTACAGAACCGTTTTGCGCGGTTGCACCTTGCCAATCCGAATCCCGTCGGCGAGCCGGTACGCATGGTGCGCGGTCACGATCGCTCCGCCCTCGCGCAGCCGGCCGCGCAGACCGTGGACGTGCCGCGCCGCGAGGTTGGTGATCTCGGCCCGGCCGGCCCCCTCCGGTGCGATCCGCGTCCCGACCTCCAGGACGGGGACCCCGTCGCCGCCCCGCAGGCGGTCCTCCACCAGCTCGGTCCAGGTGACCGCCTCCTGGCTCCCCGCCTTGCAGGACAGCCGTGGAAGAAGACGGCCGCCGATCTCGACACCCGGACCGCCGCACCAGACCACCAGGTCCAGCTCGGATTCCACCTCCCGGCGGTCCTCCTCGGTCCTGCCCACCCAGGCGATGGGAGGCGTCTCCCCTCCCCCGATGACCTGGAGGGCCAGGGGAAAGGCGCGGTCGAGCGAGGCCCGCACGACCGGCAGGACCATCTCCTGAAGCTCGCTCTTGTCCATCACGTCGCGCGGATCGAAACCGGCGTCGAGGAGGTCGCGGCCGAAGGTGGCCTCGTAGCCCCGCTTGTTGGAGAGGAACCGGCCGGTGGGCGGATTCTCGGCGAACATCCCCCGCACCGTGGTGGCGAGGTAGATGGACTCCCACCAGCGGTCCGGGGGAATGAAAGCGAGCGTCGAGAGCTGGATGTCCTGGAGCAGCAGGCCGCCCGGGCGGAGCAGGCCGGCGAGAGCCTTGGCGAAGCGGTTGGCGCTCTCGAACACGGCGGCGTCGAGGACGGCGTGGCGGGGCCGGAGAGGCTCCGGCACGTCGCCGTCAAAACGGGCCGCGACCTGCAGGCCGGGATAGCGCTCCAGCCAGCCGGCGGCGATGCGGGTGGTGTCCGGACCCGGCCGGTCCAGGCAGAGCACGGTCGCCTGCGCCACCAAGCCGACGCCGGCCGCCGCCAACACCGCCAGCAATTCCGAGACGTGATGCAGATGGTCCTCGGCCACGACCAGCGGCCGCCGCGCGAAGCCCGTGGCTCCGACCCAGCTCATGCCGGCTACTATACTGAGTCCGGTCATGTCCTCCGATCCCGAACGCACGCGCCGCTGGGGCTCCCGCCTGCTCTTCCTGGGCGTCTTCCTCTTCGCCGTCCTGGTGGCCCTCGCCGCGACGTCCATCCGGCAGGAGTGGCAGCAGCGGATCGGCCAGAGCCGGTCGGACGTCATCTTCCAGCTCGTACAGGGGAAGACCCCGTCGCGGCCCACGGAGACTCCGGGCGCCTCGGCCTGGCTCAACCTCGAGCTGCGGCGCTACCGCGAGCGCATCGCCGACCCGGTCAAGGCGCGGCTCTACGGCGAGGTGGCGGAGTGGCAGGACACGCGCTCGGTGCCGCCGTTCTTCGCCCCCCTGCGCCAGCTCCTGGCGAGCCCCGCCCGCCCGCCGGAGATCGCGGTCCGGCCGCGGCTCGTCTCTCCCGATCCGCTGGGTGATCCGCCCGGCCCCTTCTCCCTGCGCACCCAGAGCTTCCTCGAGCTCGACCGCCGCTGGTTCGCCATCACCCGCCGCACGGCCCTGGACTCACCAGACCTCGCGGACCTCGCGAACCCTTCGAACCGCTTTCTCGCCTTCGCCACACCGCACGTCCTGGCCCTCTCCAAGGAGCTGCCGCAGGTGCTGGCCGAGCACCCCCTGCCGGCGCTGCCGGGGAGCCGCCCGCCGCGGGTGGTGCGTCTCTATGCCCTCTCAGAAGACGGCACGCTCGTCTCTCTACCCATTCCCAATGGCCCGCCCGGCCCCTTCGATCCCGAGGCGAGCCGCCGCGCCACCCTCCTCGAGGGGCGCGGCTTCCGGAGCTCGCCGGAGCGGCCCACGTTCGTCTCCAACGAGTTCTATTTCCGCTTCGACTACGGCACGCCCGAGGACCAGACCTTCTACTCGGGGCTCTACCTCGACCTCGGCGGTCAGGGGCTCGTGGCCACCATCACCGTCCCCCTGCGCGCCGCCGCTGGCGAGCGGGGGCTGGTGGGCGCCGACCTGACGTTCGACATCGACTGGGAGGCCTTCGCCCGCGGCATCGAGCCGCCGATGACGGCCGGCGTCGCCCACTTCACCGCGGCGCCGGCCGGAGCCCATCCCTGGGCGGACATCGCCGGCGGCTTGCCGGGCTCCCGGCCGGCGGCCCTGCGCAACGCCATCTCCGCCCTCGCGGCGCAGCGGCCCGGCGTTGCCGCCGCCGAAAGCACGCCCTACCTCCTCCATGGCGTGGTCGAGGGCCAGGGCGCGGTCGCGGCCTTCCAGGTGGCGGCCACCACCTGGCTCGTGGTGCTGTTTCCCAAGACCCAGTCCCACCAGCCGCTGGTGCCCGTGCTGCTTTCGGCGGTGATGCTGGTGGCGCTCCTGGCGGGCTTCGAGCTCAACCGGCGGCGGGCTGAGCGGGCGCAAGCGAAGGCAGAAGGCGCCTTGGCCGAGAAGCAGAACCTGCTCAACACCATGCAGGTGCCGCTGATGGTCGTGGACCCCAACACGGACGAAGTCGTCTTCGGCAATCAGGCGGCGGAGAACCTGGGCGTGCGTCCCGGCTCCCGCTTCGGCGACATGGTGTCGCCGGACCCACGGGCGCGGGCCCACTACGAGCGCATGCAGGTGGCGAGACCCGAGCCGCGCCGGGCCTACGGCGTGCCGGTGCGGGTGCGGGGGGAGGACGGCGGCGAGGAGGAGCGCTACGCCATCGTCCGCTCGGTGGCCGTGACCGCCCCCATCGAGGCGCTGAAGGCCGACGAGCGGCACCGGCTTGGCGTCCTCTTCGTGCTGGAGCCGGAGGTGGACCTCGCCCTGCTCACCGAGGACTTGGAGGACGATACCCGCCAGGACGAGCGCCGCAAGCTCGCCGGCCTCCTCTCGCACGGCGTGGACGCGCTGATCCGGGTGCTCGCCCACGGCCTGCGGAGCACGACCGGAGCGGCCTCCGACCCGGAATTCGTGGCTTGGCTCGGCGGCTACGTCGACCGCCGGCTGCGCACCACCGCCTGGCTGCTCGACCACTGGGACGCCCGGCCGCCCCTGCCGCCGGACAGCTCCGTGGAGGCCGCCCAGGCGCGGACGACGATCGAGCGCCTGGCGAGCGTTTTCGCCCTGGCGGCCGGGGACGCCGACCTGCGTGCCCGCCTGCACTGGGACAACGGCGTGCTCTCCGAGCGGCCCGCGGGGTCGGCGCCCGTCTTCACGACAGAGATGGACTGGCCGGAGGAGCTCTGGTTCTCGTGCCCGGTGCGCGGGGGTTTCGGCTTCTTCCTCGGCGAGGTGCTGATCAACGCCGTCCGCCACGGCCGGCCGGGCTCGACGCCGGCGTTGCGCATCGCCCTCGACCGGGTGCGCCGGGAGCTCGTCTTCGAGATCGAGAACGACCTCCCCGCCGCGCCCGGCGGCCCCGTCCGCGACCGCAGCGAGTCCTACGGCGGCCGCCGCATTCTCGAACGCCTCGCCCGCCTCTTCGAGTGGCGGGACCTCGCCTTCGAGCCCCGCGCCGGCACCTACCGAGTCACCTGGCGGGTACCCGCCAGCGAGCGGGGGGACCCGCGGCGGGGGGACTGACAAAAAGGACCCACTTGAGCTTCCTAAACAAGCGGTGACAGAGCCGTGTCTCCTCACTCCAGAGATGGGTGGAGGGCCCATGGCCATAGACTACGAGGATTTCGTGCTGCGGATCCTGCCGGACGGAACCGACAAGTTCCGGATTACCGCTGATTCGACGGAGGGCGAGGAACAGGGAGCCCTTGGGCGTGAAGTGGTAGAGGCTCTGGAAAGCGAAGCGAGAACCGGACTGGGGTCTTCTGCGAGTAGACCGATCCGGGAGCTCGACCTCGCGGCGGAGGCGACCATCGTCAGCCCTCAGATCGGAGAGCGCCTCTTCGAGACCTTCTTCCAGGGCGCGATCCGCCAGCTCTTCGCGACCTCCCGAACCGCCGCCCAGGCCAGGGAGCGAGGAGTCCGGGTGAAGATCCGGATCGATCCGCGAGAGCCACGGTTGGCGGGCATATCCGGGTTGCCTTGGGAAACGCTGCAAGATCCCGAGACCGGCCGCTTCCTCAGCCTCGATCGGCTGAATCCGGTGGTGCGTTACCTCGAAGTCTCAGAGCCGAACCGTCCCGTTCCTTTCCGCCCCCCTCTGCGCATCCTGGTAGTGATCGCGAATGCGGAAGCAACGACGCCGCTCGATCTGGACGCCGAGCGCAAAGCGTTGAAGAATGCCTGGCGCTCCGACAACGTCGAGATTTCGTTCCTGGAGAGGCCCACCCTCGACACGCTGCGCCAACACCTCCTCTCCTCCCCTCAGCACGTCTTCCACTTCATGGGTCATGGCGGCTTCGATGATGCCCGAGGCGCCGGCCACCTCCTGTTCGAGACTTCGAGCGGCGCGCCCCAGACGGTCCGCGACGAGGCCCTCGCCACGGTGCTGCGCGGCGAGGGCCGACCGCGACTCGTCGTGCTTAATGCCTGCCAGACCGGCCGGACCTCGGACCAGCCCGGCCGTCATCCCTTCGCGGGAGTCGCGCCGGCGCTGGTCAGGGCAGGCGTGCCGGCCGTGGTGGCGATGCGCCGTGGCATCTCGGACCCGGCGGCCATCGTTTTCAGCAAGTCTCTTTACGAGCGCCTCGCCGCCGGCGATCCGGTCGACGCGGCCGTGGCCGAGGGTCGGATCGCAATGCACAATGGTGATCCCGACTCTCTGGAGTGGGCGACGCCGATGCTGTTCATGCGTCTCCCGGATGGTCATCTCTTCGCTGCGCAGAAGGAGAGCCCAGCCGCCGGCACCACAGAGAGCTCCTTTGAGGTCGGAGATATCGAGAGCCATGAGGAGGTCCTTCTCTTCGGCGAGTTGAACCAAGGCCTGGGAGCTGGCAGGCGCGCCAGCGTCCCCGAGACCCTCCGCACCCAAGTGAAAGCGGGCGACATCAAGAGCGGTAAAGGCGTCTACATCGGCGGCAGGATCAACCGGAGCTGAGCCATGGCGAACCTCACCGAACAGGCGAATCTCGTCCGGGAAACCAAAGGATTCCATCCTGTCCCCGACCACGACTTGGTCGTCTTCCGGAAAGTCGGCGATGGCTTGAAGTTCCAGGAGATCGTCCAGCCGAACCGCATCTTCAAGCCCAGGCTGTTCGAAAGCGCGACCTCTTTCGTGACCTATGCCGTATCCAAGGACGACAGCCTCCGTCACGTCTTCCACCGGGAGTTCGATTACAAGGATCAGACGCGGTCGTTCACGCTGCGCTTCGCCCTGATCTATCAGGTAGCGAATCCGCTGCGTCTCGTCGAGAAGCTGTCGACCGATCCGCTGCTGCGCATCGAGCAGGAGGCTGGGGAGACCTTCCGGGTGGCTCTCCGCCCACTCGATTGGTCGGTCATCGAGGATGAGACTGCGCTGGAACGAGCCACTCTCTTCCAGCAGGCCCCGGATGGGACTGGGACAAGCACCAACCTGGATCTCATCCAGCGTTTTGCCCGCAAGATCGGGATCGAGATCCGCGGCGTCTCGGTCTCCCGGATCCTCCCGGAAGAAGAGCTGCGGGTCGCCAAAGCCAAAAAGAAACTCCACGAGAACAAGGAGATCGAACAGGTCACTCACGAGTACCACGTCCAGCAGGTGGAACACAAGCAACAGATCACAGGGCTCGACGACGGACAGAAGGTGCGCAGCACCATGGCGACCGCCACCGCCAACGTCATCACCCGCGCGGCCGGCGAGATCCGGACCTTCAGCGAAGTCCGGCAAACCCTGCCCGACCTCCAGGCTATCAAGGCCGGCCTCCAAGGTCTCACCACGAGCGGCTCGCCCGTTGCATCCGCGGGCACCGGATTCCTGCCGCCGGCGGCGGTGCAGCAGTTGCCCGCCCACGTCGCGATGAGCGGGAGTCTCGGCGGTCTATTGTCCCGGACCTTGGAGTTGGTGAGCGGCCTTGTATGCGGGCCCGAAGACAAACGGCGCATTGCCTCGGCCGCTCTGCATCTGGTCGCCGAAGCGCTCCGCGGAAATGAGGCCGAGGAGGCCGTGGCGCAGCGCTACTCCGAAGCCCTGGGGCAGGAGATGAGGAAACTCTTCCGCGAGCTGAGCGATGAACAGACGCAATTCCTGCGGCGGCTGCAGGACAGCGGTAGATTAAAGGGCGAATTGGCCTGAGGGAATGGGCGTCATGGCAGACAAGCCGAAACTAGATCCGAGCTCAAACCCCGTCCTTCCCGAGAAGCTGACGGACGAAGAGGAGCGCGTCAAGCTACCGCACCACGACGAAGCCGGAGAGAAGAAAAAGGGCGAAGACGACTGGAGGGTCGAAGCCAACATCGGCAGTGTCGAGGGCGGGGCTGATATCGCTCAGACGATCAATAAGACCGTTAATATCAACCGGGCAGAGGGGAAGGAGCGAAAACGTCTCCAACCCGAGGACTTCAAGCGATTCTCCCCTGAAGACCTGGAACGCGAGAACGATGAAATCATTCACCCCGATCTCGAACCTCTGATCCAGCGATTGAGGGAGCGGCGCTTCCTGTTCCTGATTGGAGGTCCGGAGAGCGGCAAAGCTACCATCGCGCGCACGCTCGCCCTCCGGCTCGGAGACGGAAAAACTCGTGGGGTGCTCTTTTACTCCAGCCCTGTGGATCGAGGAACTGAAATTTCTTTTCAGGAGCTCGCTGAGTCTCCCAGTTATCAAGGCAGGTTAGTGATCTTCAAGGACGCTTTCGCCAAGAAGAGTATCGACCTCAACCGCTTCGCCAGCGAGTTGAACGAGGCCGAGGCGGCCCGCTACTCGCGACGACTGGCGGAGAACCGAAGCTTCCTGTTGTTCACTTCGGACGCCGACCAGATCGAAAACCGCGAAAGGCTGAGCAGCCTTGGCCTCCTGTGCGAATTGGCTCCTATACCCGCCGACCTTCTTGTCGAGGGTTTGCAATCCAAGGTTGAACACCTGTTGAGCTCACGCCCCGAAGCCGAAGAGCATCGTGCCCAGATCCGGTCGCTCCTCGAGGCCGAAGGGGAGCGGATCGCTACCAAGCTTGGAACCATGCCCCGGATCACGCGTTTCGTCCAGGAGCTGCTGCTGATGGTGGCGAAAGGCTCCCTTTCCCTCGACGAGGCTCTGGATCGCGTCGACGATCTCGGACCCTGGTTTCTCAAAAGCCTCGCCGAGGATTTCGCGGCCTGGAGCTACGTTCTGGCCTTGACTCTGTGCCACGCGACGGCTGCGTCTTCCGAGAGGGTCGCTTGGATCGACTTCGACCAGCTCCGCCAAGTCCTGACCCGTGTTCTGCATCGCGAGTTGAGACGCAAGCCTGGAGAACGCAACCCGAGTTGCCTTTGCGGCGAGGAAGAGTTGCGCCAAGTCGCAGCGGCCGAGATTGATCAAGCCAGCGGCGGCGAAGCCTGCGCCATCCGATTTCGGGAGAAGTTCTATCCGGTCCGTCTCTGGAAGAGCCTGCTGGGCCCGGGTCGCCAGATCCTGGGAGCGCTCATGCCTGCCCTGCGCGACCTCCTGCGCTCCCCTGTGCCCTCCTTGCGCATCACGGCGGCGAGGGCGCTCGGGAGGATCGCCGAGTTGGATCCCTACGGGCTGGCAATGCCGCTGATCTGGGGGCCGCCAGGCGACGACCGCCAGCTTCGTGCCAGGATCCTCGGCCAGTTTCTCCAAGGTGTTCTCGGAAGCAATGCGAGTAGCTATAAGGCTCTCTGCCTCCGCGAGCTCCGTGCGACTCTGTCCAATCACGATCTGGAGAGAACCTGCACAGGTATCCTCTGCCTGAGCGAGATCGGAGCGGCCGATCCGAGCCTGGCCTTTCAGGAAATCAGGAGAGTGTTGTCCACCCGACTCGCTCCCCGCTTCGAGGACCTCGGGAAGATATATCGGCGGGTGGAGTTGATTGAGAGGGCAGCGCGGAATCCGGCAGACACGACGGAGGCGCTGAGCGCGCTGCTGAGGCTCCAGACGGGAAACATCGCTCCCCTGCTCAGCGACAGAGAGCAAGAGATCCTCGAATCGGTCTACATAACCCTGACCGATCTTTGCCTCTTCTACGACGACTCCGCGATGGCGCTGGTCGATCGCTTGAGTGAATGGAGCCAGAAACCGGACGAGCCCCTGGCTCACCTGGTCACGCTCGTCGCCCTGAGTCGCGACGGACTGATCGACATTCTCAACAGTTTCAAAGTGGATATGACCAGGGGAAATGAGCTCGAGGCAGACGAACGCGAAGGATGCAGTGCCATCCTCTATTGGGCCTGGAGGCTTGGGGGCGACGCGACGCGAAGATTGGGCAAGTTTTTCGAAAATCTCTACTCTCGCACCTCGCCGTTTCCCGGCATCCTCCGCCAGGCTCTGCGCAAGAGGTGGCTCAGCGCACTGAAGACCTGGGCCCGGCAGGCGTGCTCTGCCGTTGCCTGCCGTGGAACGGTCATCGATCTATTCGACGGCCTGATCTCGGCCGAGAGCCCGGAGGTCCGGCAGGAGGTCCTGCATCTCCTCAAGTTCGATCCCGACTTCGCCAAGCCGGGCTCCGACCTCGAAGCGCTCGCCATCGAGATCATCACCCGCACACCGGCCGCCCCTCGCCTGCTTGCCGCCCTGGCAGGAGACTAGCCCGGATTTTCACCGCAGTTCTGCTTGGGGACTGCAAAGGAAGAGTGCGGAAGGTCACATAGAGCTCCAGGCTGTACGTGCCTCCCGCCTGCGCGACTGAAGCCGCCTCACTCGTGCTTGAGATCGATTTCCAGAATGACCGGCTTGCCACTGTGAGTGACGCCGTAGGTGCCGATCTCCGACGCCTTCCGGGTCTCCGTCTCGATCACCAGGTCCTTGCTTCCCCGCTGCTTCTCCGCCGTCTGCAATACCGCCTCGGTCGTCTTCGAATCCATGGCCGGGCCGATCGACAAAGAGTCCACGTCGGCTTTGCTCTTGGCGAAGACGGCCAGCAACCGCTCGGTGCCAGGGCGATTGTCGAAGGTGAACCAGGCCGAGTCGTCGGGAAGCACGCGATCCTGGTCCGCCTCCAGGTTGGTATCTGTCAGCCGCTTTTCGACGTCCGGAAAGAGGAAAGTCGCGTTACCGGAGGAGCCGAGCATCATCAGAGCGATCTGGCCCTCGGCGTTGCTGCGGAAATGGAGCCGGATCCGCTCTCCCGACCGGAAGATCCGCTGATTCGTCACCTGGGTGCCGGGCTGTCCCTTGGCTCCCTCCAACTCGATCCAGTAGCTGAGGCCGAGGACCTTCTGGGCTGCGGGGTTTAAGACGTTTTGCACCGGTCGGCGCGCCGAGGAACCACCCGTCGCGACCGAGCTCGCGGCGGAGCGTTTGCCGCCCGATTTTCTAACCGGCGCTTTCGCCGGAGCGCTGTTCGACAAGTGGTCGCCCGCCGGATTATAAAACAGTTCCTTGGCACCCGGAATAGGTGCTTCGGCTCCGTTCGCCACGCCGCTCCACAGGAGTGCGGCGAGGAGAGTCAAACCATATGCTCGCATGTCCGGACCTCCTCGTTGAGACGTTTATCGGCCTTTGAACTCAGCGGCCCGCCAAGGCGAAACGCCCGGGCGGTGTCCGCTGCAGCGGAGTCAGGCGGCTCAGTCGCCTGCGACCCGCGTCTCCGGCTGGACAGGCTCGAAACCATTGAGCCGCCGCACTAGCTTAACTACTCTTGATATCACCACGCTCAAATCGATTCGCGGTCGCCCAGCCAAGAGCCTCGGTAAGGCCTGCTGCCGTGGCAGCATTTATCGCGTTGCCGATTCCAGGAATCCACCCGACCAGGATCTGCGACACTGCGCGACCTACTGTAGCGGCAACACCCGTGTAGATCACTCCCTTGGCGGCTGATTCGGTGAGATGGACATCGAACACTTTGCCCAGCGCAATGACCATTGCGACCTGAATGGGAATCAGGGCAATGTGATCCGCCACCGGAAGCTGGGCAAGGCCAGCGCCGACGCCGGCGGCAGCGGTTGAAGCTCCATGAATTATGACGTGGCAGTTTTCTTTTTGCGAGGATGTCACACTTCCTCCTTGACTCGAGACCGCACGGCTCAACTGGATAGGTAGGCAAACTATGATTCATCATCAATGGATTTCGTCCAAGCTCAGAGGCGCACACGGAACGAGACTCATATGTGGCACTGGAGACGTTCATCCCTTCTTCGGTGCTTTCCTGGCCGGCTTGCCCTTGCCGGCGTCCTTCCCTTTGGCGGCGATCTCCTGGATGCGCTTGATGAGACCGGTGCTCACCTTGGCCTGGGAGAGCTCCACCAGCCCTTTGGGCGAGACGTCGAAGTTGCAGTGTGGTGCCGCGTTGATGGAGTTGGCGATGATCTCCTCAGGCAGACCCGACTGCACCATCTGGATCACCGCCGCGTTGTCCACGGCATCGCTCGCCCCCGCCGGACGGTCGAGAGCCTTGGCGCCCTCGGCCATCGCTGCGGATTTCGCGGCCACTTGCATCTTCTCGTAGCTCTCCCGGAACTCCTTGATCCGGCGGTAGTCCCCCAAAGCCTGTTTGACGCGGTCGAGCGGCGCGGCGGCGGTCTTGCCGAAGAGGCTCTGATAAGGCTTGGAGAAATACTTTTCTCCAGGGTTGGTCTCGATGGCGTGATTGTAGAAGCCGGCCGCCTGCTCGAGATATTTGAGGGTGGTGTCCGGATCGTCCGCGGCGTAGCCCAGCGCCTCGTAGGCCGTGCCCAGAGCGTATTGGCGGTAGGACTCCTCGTTCGCTTTGGGATTCTCGGACAGCCCGGACAGCGCTTCGAGGTACTTGCTCCACAGGCCGTTCTCGCCGAGCGGCAGGTAGGTCTCGAGGCTGCTCTTGGGCAGCAGGACCCCGATCTTCTCGCGCGTGGGAGTCAGCCGCGGGACGATCTTGTTCACCACCGCCTCCGCTCCCGAGCTCTCGAGGCTGAACTTTTCGGGCGCGCCGGAACCCTCCCGATAATCCTGCCTCAACTCGTAACGCACGGTGTCGGCGTCGAGGCTGGCGCCTTTCACCAGATCGTTCACCTTGTAGGAGGCGCCGAAGGCGTAGGAGACGGTCTTGTAGTTGACCATCACGTCATAATCCTGGTAGACCGGCTTGCCCTTCCCATCCTTGCCGACCTGGCGCCGCTCGACCTCACGGCGCTGCGACGTGCTCTCACTGTAGTCGTTCTGGAGGACCGTGACGTCGACGAGGACCTCGGGCTTGGCCGCGTCCGCGGAGAGCCGGCTGTCGGCGCTGATCAGCGAGCTTTCTAGCTGACTGCGGATCTTCTCCGCCAGAGCCTGGTTTGCGGGATCCTGGCACGTGGTCTTGACGTTGATCCGGGTTCCCATGAGAAAGACTTTCGGCGGGCTCACCCGAACCAGCGTCGCCGTCTTCTTGGTCCAGCCGAAGTCCGCGCCCGCGGGAGCCGCGGAGAGGCAGAGTCCCAGGGCGATGAGAGCCGATGTAATGAAGCAAAGTGGGTTTTTCATGGCGATTCTCCAAGCCTTTCAGATCAGGGGTTCCCTGAGGAGCCGACGGTCGAAACGCCGATGCGGACGTCGCCGCGGCCATCCTCGGGTAGGATTTGAGGGTGCTGCGGTGCCCCTTTGTCCTTGAGCACGGCGGCCGGAACCTCGCGCGACAGGACGTCGAAGACCTGTCGCACGGTGGGCGGCTCCGAGCCGGCCTTGAGCGCGTTGATCAGGTAGTATGTGAAATAGCCGTTGTGAAGCGTTTCGCTCTCGAACGAGCGCTCCGAGGATTTGCTGGAGGTGACGACGTAGGTTCCCTCGCCCGAGAGGAACAGGCGGGCCGTCTTGTCGTCGATCCCGCGTCCGTCTTCGATGAACAGCCCTTTGGCCCCTGGCTTGGCCTGGCCGCTGTAGCAGGTGTCGAGGAAAGCGACTTTGCGCCGCGCCTTGATGAGCGCGACCTTGCGCGAGAAGTCCTCATATTCCAGGGCGTCGATGAAGAGGCTCTTGCGGGACGTGTCGTAGGTGACGATATAGCCCACACCTTGCAGTGCCGCGTCCTCCTGGTGGGGTGAGCCATGGCTGCTGAAGTAGAGGAAGACCAGGTCGTCCTCTTTCGCCTTGCCAATGAGATCGTTGAGAGCACTGAGGATGTTGGCCCGCGTGGCCTGCTCGTCGGTCAGCAGGACGACGTGCGCGGGATCGAAGCGGCCATATTTCGGATCCTTGAGCACGGCGGCCAGGTCGCGGGCGTCCTTGGCGGGGAATTGGAGGGTTGGAATGTCGGGATCCTTGAATTTCCCGATCCCGATCACCAGGGCGTATTTGTCCCGAACATGGCTGGGCAGCGGCACCGGCGCCTGAGTCGCGCCGCTCGCTCCCGATCCGCACTCAAGTCTTTTGACACCGTTGAGAACCGCCTGATCGCGATAGAAGCTCGCCTTCTTGTCCCCGAGCGCCACGGCGCTGCAGTAAGCGTGTTTCCAGGCATCGCCGAGTGCGGCGCAGAGTCCGGTCGCCGTCTTCATCTTGCTGAGGATGGCGGCGTAGTCGGGATGCCCGGCCTCGACCATCGCCTGGGCGTCGGCAACCATGGACCGCGCCTGCGTGCAGTTCGGGCTCTCGGCCACCGCCGGGACGGCTGCCGGCAACAGGACCAGGATGAGAATCACCAGGGCGCGCTTGGTCATGACCTTCCTCCCGGCTGCGCCGCCAGATCGCGGACGCGGGGATCGTCGAGGAGCCCGCGCAAGGCGGGGTCGCGGCGCAGGTCGTCGACGGCCGGGTCACGGCGGCGGCGGCTCCCAGGTTGGCCCAGGCCATGGGGCTCTCCGGGTCTGCCACGGTGGCGCGGAGGAACTCGCGCCGGGCCTCCTCGTAAAGGCCCTGGCTCGCCAGCGTCTCCCCCCGGCTCACAGCCAGCGCAGCCTCCTGAATCACGCCCGGCGCGGGAGCGCGGGTTTGCGGTGTTTGTGGCGGCGGGCTCGTTGGCGTGGTCACGACAGCGGGAGTTGGTGCGGTCACGACGGCGGGGGGCGGAGAGGAGTGGGGCCGCAGAAGCAGGACGACGATGACGGCGAGCACGAGCACGACTCCGCCGGCCACCAGCGCCAACCAGGCCTCCCACTTCGTCCTGACCACCAGGGGGTTCTTGCAGGCAGGGCAGACGTCACCCGCGTCCACCGGCATCCCGAACCGCTCACATTCGCGCTGTTCGCAGCGTCTCTGGACCACTCTCGTCAGGGCTGGCATCGCCTTCCGCCTCCTTGCTTCTCACAGCGCAAGACACGGCTGGCCTGAAATCGGGTGAGTGGCAGCGCGGTTTGGACCGGCGACGGCCGGGTGGTAGGCTCCTCCCTGATTACCGGGAGTCAGGATGAAGCAGTTCTCTCTTCTGAATGCCAACGCCCTCGGAATCGCGGCCCTCCTCGCGATCACCCACCCCGCGTCGGCTCTGCCCCCTAAGACCGACGCCTGGGTCGAGGTCCGGACAGCGAACTTCACGCTGTTCAGCGAGGCCGGCGAGAAGGACACCCGCCGCGTGGGCGCCGACCTCGAACGGCTGCGCGACGCGTTGTCGCAGCTCTCGCCGGGACTGGCCCTCGACGCTCCGGTTCCGACCTGGATCTACGTCTTCAAGAACGCGGGCTCTTTCCAGCCCTACCAGCGGCTGTACGAGGGCAAGCCCCGGGATTCCGGCGGCTTCTTCATGTCGCGCTCGCAGGGAAATTACGTGGCGATCGACGGCAATCATCGAGGCAACCAGACGGCCCTCGTCTACCACGAGTACATCCACTACGTGACCCGGAACGCCAACCTGCCGCTGTGGCTGAACGAGGGGCTCGCCGAGTATTACAGCACCTTCGAGGTGGACAAGAACGAGGCCCTCGTCGGTCTGCCCATCGCCGAGCACGTGGGCTGGCTGCGGGAGAACCCCTGGATCCCCCTCCCCGAGCTTTTCGCGTTGGACGAGAATTCGAAGGAGTACAACGAGAAGGCGCGCCGCGGCGCCTTCTACGCCGAGTCCTGGGCCCTGACCCACTATCTCCTCGCCGGCAACCCGCAGCGCCGTGGCCAGCTCCTCGACCTCCTCCGCCTGGACAAGGCGGGGACCTCCGGCAAGGAGGCGTTCTCGAAGATCTTCGGCAGCGATCCCGCAGCCCTGGAGCGGGAGGCGCACACCTACGTCAAGAGCTTCACCTTCTCGTATACCCGCAACCCGATCCAGCCGGAGGCGAACCTCGCCCTGGAGGTCCGCCCCATGGCCTGGCCCGACGTCCTCTTCCGCCTCGGCGACCTGCTCGCCAACCTCGGTCCCGAGCACCGTGCCGCCGCCGAGGAGCACTTCCACGCCGCCCTGGCGGCGCGGCCGGACTACGGCGCCCCTCTCAGCGGTCTCGGCTATCTCGCGGAGCTCGCCGGTCGCCCGCAGGACGCGCGCCCCCTCTACGAGAAGGCCGCGAAGCTCGCGCCGGACGATTTCATCGTCCAGTACCGCTACGCCCAGAGCCTGCTGGACGACCCTGCTCCCGGCTCGCTGCGCACAGCCCGCGCCGCTCTGACCCGGGCCGTCGCCCTGCGGCCCGATTTCGGCGAGGCCTGGGCCCGTCTCGGCTACACCTGGCAGGCCGAGGAGTCGCTGGACGAAAACGTCGTCCACGTCCTGGAGACGGCTCACCGGCTCCTCCCCACCCGCATGGACGTCGCGCACAACCTCGCCGTGGCCTATGCCCGCACCGGACACCGGGCCCAGGCTGAGGAACTCATCGAGCACGTCCTCGCTCCCCAGGCCGATCCCGACGTGGTGATCGACGCCCGCGAAGCCCTGCTGGACGAGGAATACCGCCACGCCGAAGAGCTGGTCACCCAGGAGAAGGTCGCGGAGGCGCTCCCCCTCCTGGAGCGGGTGCGCGACGCCACGCGCCGGCCCGAGCGGCGCCGCACCCTCGAGCTGCGGATCGACGAGATCCGCAAGGCGCTGGACTTCAACCACTTCGTCGAGCGGTACAACCAGGCGGTCGAGCTGGTCAACCGGGGCGACGTCCAAGGCGCCGTCGCCATCCTGGAGCCCCTGGCGGATACTGTCCGCGACCCCACGCAGGCCGAGCAGGCCCGCAACCTCCTGCAGAGGCTCAAGCCGCCCGCGAAGCGGAAAGGCCCTCGCGTTTGATTTAAACTGTCAGTAAATGTCCGAGACGAAAACCGGGTTGACCGTCGAGGTGCCGGCGTGGGGAGGACTGCCGGGGAACGGAGAGCGCAGGCACCGCGCCCGTTCGCGCATCCCTGCGCTGACCATCGTCTATCACCCGGAGGTCCGCCGGGTGGGCGAGCGCGCGCTGCTCGACGGGCTGATGGAGGGCAAGCCCGTCCAGCTCTCCCGCCTGGAGCCCGGCTTCGCGCCTCCCGGTCAGGCGGACCGCCGCCCGCTGAGCGACCGGCACCTCAGCCGCTCGCCCCTGGTGCTGAGCCCCGTTCGCGAGGACGGCGCCATCCAGCTCTCGCTGGGCGAGAGCCGCACCCGGGCCTTCGCCGACGGCGCTCTGGTCTACGAGCCGTACGTCTTCACTCCCGAGGACGTCGAGCGCGGCATCGTCCTCGAGCTGGCGGACCGGATCGTCCTGCTCCTGCACACGCTCCCCGCGACGCCGATCCCAACTCCCGAGCGCTTCGGCCTCATCGGCGAGAGCGAGGGCATCCTGCGCATCCGCCACGAGATCCGCCGCATCGCCGATCTCGAGGTGCCCGTCCTCCTGCGGGGGGAGACGGGGACCGGCAAGGAGCTGGTGGCCCGTGCCATCCACCAGGCCAGCCGGCGGCATGGCGGCCCCTGCCTGTTCGTCAACGTGGCCGCCATCCCGGCGTCGCTCGCCGTTTCCGAGCTGTTCGGCTCGGCCCGGGGCTCGTTCACCAGCTCCGTCCGCGACCAGGCCGGCTATTTCCAGCGCGCCCACGGCGGCACCCTGTTCCTCGACGAGATCGGCGAGGCCCCGTCTGAAGTCCAGGTCCTGCTGCTGCGCGTCCTCGAGACCGGCGAGGTGCAGCGGGTCGGCGGCCTCGAGCCCCAGAGGGTGGACGTCCGCCTCATCGCGGCCACGGATGCGGACCTCGAGCGGGCCATCGAGGAGGGCCGTTTCCGCGCCCCTCTGCTCCACCGGCTGGCGGGCTACGAGATCCTCGTCCCGCCCCTGCGCGAGCGGCGCGACGACTTCGGACGGCTGTTCTTCCACTTCGTGCGCGCCGAGCTCGCGGCCGTCGGCGAGGAATACCGGCTCGATCCGCCGGGTGAGGAGGACAAGCCGTGGCTGCCGTCCTCGGTGGTGGCGCGTCTGGCGCGCTACCGCTGGCCCGGCAACGTGCGACAGCTCCACAACGCCGTGCGCCAGCTCGTCATTGCCAGCCGCTCCTTCGACACGGTGCAGATCGGCCCCCAGATCGAGCGCCTGCTGCGCGAGCCCGAGCCGCCGCCGTCCACGCCGGTGGAGGCCGCGCCGGCCGCTCCGGAGCCCGAAGCGCCGGAGACCGCTCCCCGGCGGCGCCGGCCCGCGCCGGAGGACTATCGCTCGCCCTCCGAGGTGACCGAGGCCGAGATCCTCGAAACCCTGCGCGCCTGCCGTTGGGAGGTCAAGCTGGCCGCCCACCTCCTGGGCATCTCGCGCCCCTCGCTCTACCTGCTCATCGACAAGTTCCCCGGCGTCCGCAAGGCGGCGGACCTCACCGCGGAGGAGATCCTGAAAGCCCGCGAACAGCTCGCCGGCGACCTCGAAGCCATGGGCATGCACCTGGAAGTCTCGAAGAAGGGTCTTCAGCAGCGGATGAAGCAGCTCGGGATCGAGTGAGCGATTGGAAAAAGCCGAGAAGCACAATCAGAAAAAGGACGATCAGGATCTCGGGTACGCCTACCTGACTACCCCCGCAACGCCAGCGCCAGGATCCCCGGCAGCTTCGCCGGCGACGGCGCCGCTTCGAACTGGCTCAGCTTCGGGGCGAGGAGGTGGGCCGTCTTGTGGGTGGCGAACCAGACGGGCTTGGGGAAGACCCGGAAGGGCGCGCGCACGACGGTCTTCTGAATCCGGTCGAACATCAGCGTGTTGTGCACCCAGCCGGTGCCAGACTTGATGTCCTGCGACGTGTGGCCGGGGAAGCCGCCCCAGGGTGTGACCACCAGACCGTAACCCACGGCCGCCCAGTGGTTGATGGAGACAGTGCCGTAACGCAGGTTGGCGATGGCGCGGTCGACGGCCCGAGCCACGTCCGGGTCCTCCAGCGACGCGGGGTGGACGATGAGGGTGACGTTGAGCGTTCCCCACAGAGTGCCGTTGCAGAAGGCCACGGCCTTGTCGACATACTCCGGGACGGTGGTGGCCTCGAGGGCGGTCTCGCCGAAGACGCCGCAGAAGGCCTCGGTGGTGAAGCAGACGTCGTCCTTCTTCGCCGGGTCGAGGCCGGGGATGAGCACCCAGGGGAGCTTGTCGCCGGCGCGGGTGCCGAAGATCTCGGCGGTCTCCGGATGGGCGGCGAGAAAGGTTTCGAAACGGTCGACGGCGCCGGGATAATAGGCTTTGCGCACCGGCACCTGGGCGAGGACCTCGCGCGTCCTTGCCAGCAGGGCCTGCCGCTGCGGCCAGGCGGCGTGCTGCACGATCACCCGGCCGGCGTTGCAGTTGAAGCCGGCGTTGTTGGTGAGCATGGTGGCCAGGTTCTGGGCATGATAGGCGAGGTCCCCCTCGCTCCACGGGCCGGGCACCACGATGACGCCGCTGACATTGCCGAGCTCCGCCGTGAACCGCTTGGAGATCAAGGGCTCACCCGCGCCTTTGCGCCGCTTCCCCTCCTCGCCGGGGCCGAAGACGATCGCCTCGTAGGTCTTGTCCGAGCCGGTGATGTGGATCTCGTCCACTCCGGCGTGGCCGCAGAGGTAGGCTCCCTCCTCGGCGCCGCCGTAGACGACGCGGAAGAAGCCGTGCTCGACGAGCGGCTGGAACGCCTCCTCCAGCAGCGGCCCCAGGAAGACGTTGACGGGGTGGGTCTTGAGCACCACCACCTGGTCTTCGACGAAGAGCTTGTAGAGGGCGTCCATGGGGCCGATCGAGGAGACGTTGCCCGCGCCCAGCACCAGCGCGACCTTCCCCTGGCGTACCGGCGCGTGATAGGCCACGGCCTGGGTTTCGGGGAGGCTCTGCTCCGTCACGCCCGGCTCCATCCAGACGTCGGCGGTGACGCCGGCGTAGAAGATGCGGTCGTAGAGGTCGAGCGGGAAGATGCGGGCGAACACCTGGCCGTCCGGACGGGTGCGCACGGCCCCTGGGATGCGGGGCCGGCCGTGGGTGTCGATGTCCAGCAGCGACTCGCGCAGCAGGCGCAGGTTGCGCAGGATGAAGTAAGGGCCCACCAGGGCCTCTTCGCCGGAGCCGGGGTGGTTGGGGTCGAGCCCCTCGGCCTCCACACCCAGGGCGGCCCAGCGGTCCGCCACGGCGGCGAAGCGGCGGGAGAGCTCGGCGAGGAGCGACAGCCGTTCCTGAGGGCTGACGGCTGTCCAGGCGCTCTTGTTCGCCTGCAGGGCGGCCACCGCCGCGTCCATCTCCGCGCGGGACGAAGCGCGGGCGGCGCCGGTGACGATTTGGGGGGTGACAGGGGTCATGGAGAGTCCCTCCGGGCTTGGCGGGTGTCGCGGATCAACATAGCACGGGGCCGCGCGCCCGCCCGAAACCCTCACCCCGGCGCCTTGGGCATCACGATCCACAGCACGATGTAGGCGATGGTTCCCGGGAACGCCGCCGAGGCGATGGAGACGACGACATAGCCGATCCGCACCAGGTTGGGGTTCCAGCCCAGGTAGTCGGCGATGCCGCCGCAGACCCCGGCGATCAGCTTGTGTTGGCGCGAGCGATAGAGAGGCATGGCGCTTCCTCCTCAGACGTCTCCCATCTCCGATGCAAGCTCCTGGCCCGCCCCGTGCCGCGCCGCCACGATGGCGGCCGTGAGCAGACCGCAGACGGCGCCGAAGATCACGATCCCCAGCAGGGTGAGCCATCCACTGTTCCCCTGCGGATGGACGAGCGTGGCGAGCGGCGTCAGGAGGTCGAAGGCGCCGCCCTTCTTCGCCGCTTCCAGGGCGCTCATCAGCGCCACCGTGAAGGCGCCGAAGGTGAGGCCAACGACTCCGCCGAGGAGCCCCTTCAAGGCGAGCGCGCCGGAGGTGAGGGGCTCACGGAGGCGCGGCGGCTCCACCTTGAACTCCGGCTCGCGGGCGGTGAAGGGGACGAAGCGGGCGAGCAGGATCAGCCCCGGGATGCCGGTCGGCAGCGTCGACCAGAAGAACGCCTCCCAGCCGATGGCATGGACGAGGAAGCCGCAGATGGGGCCGGAGACGATGCGCGGCAGTCCGAAGAGACTGGAGAAGAGGGCGTACTGGGTGGCCGAGAAGCGCTTCTGAGTCATCCGCATCAGCAGCACCAGGAAGGCGCCGCTCGCGAGGCTGCTCGCCAGCGTCTCGAAGCCGAAGGCGGCCCACATCATCGGCCGGTTCGGCCCCGGCTGGTGGGCGAGGATGGCATAGCCGGCGTTGGCGAAGATCTGGATGAAGCCGAAGACCCACAGCGCCCGGCCCAGCCCCAGCGGCGTGGTGAGCAGGCCGCCGATGAAGGTGCCCACGACGTTGACCACCAGGCCGATGACGAACAGCACGAAGCCGCGGTCGAAGTCGCTGTACCCCTTGTCGATCAGGAACGGCCGCTGCAGCGCCTGGACGAGGTTGTCCGCCAGCTTGTAGAGAAGGACGAAGGCGAGGATCTCGAGCGCCCGATGACGGGAGAGGAAACCGAGGAAGGGGTACCAGACGGCCTCCTTCAGGGTCCTGGGAGCAATGGCGGCATCCATTGGATCGGGCGCCTTCCAGAGGACCACCAGTATCGGCAGATAGAGGCAGGCGAGGAAGACGTTGACCGTCTGCCATCCCCACAGCCCCGCGAGCCAGATGGAGATGCTGCCGGCGAGCTGATAGCCGAGGCGCCAGAGCGCGTTGCGGGCCCCGGCCGCGACCGCCTGCTCGTCCGGACGCAGGACGTCCACGGCATAGGCGTCGATGGCGATGTCCTGGGTGGCGCCGGCAAAGGCCATGGCGAGGGCGAGGGCGCCGACCACCCAGGGGGTCTGCGGATGATTGCCGAGCCCGGCGAGGCAGAGGGCGCCAAAGAAGAGGGCGATCTGGGCGATGGCGGCCCAGCCGCGGCGGCGCCCGAGCGGCGGCACGAAGCGATCCATCAACGGCGACCAGAGGAACTTGAACGTCCACGGCGCCTGGGCCAGGGTGAACAGGCCCACCACCCGGATGTCGACCCCCGACTTGCGCATCCAGTCCGGGATGGCGACCCAGATCAACCCCAGGGGCATCCCCGAGGCGAACGACATCAGCGTCACCGAGGCCGTCCGCCACGAGGTGAACGCCCCGCGAAGGCTCTGAAGGGTGCCGGGTCGCTTCGGCGGTGGATTCGGCGGGATGGTCAAACCGGGCCTCTCCTGTGGCTGGGCATCTCAGCTCTCCTCGTTTCGGTAGAATTCCAGAACCGCCACGTCGGCTACGTCCTGGGGACGCCCCACGGCCTTCTTGTTCCGGATCAGGTCGTCCTTCCCGAGGAAACAGACCGTCACTTTGTTCACCTCGGCTTCCATGCGCCCCGCCCAGGCGTCCTCGAAACCCACACCTTTAATGGAGGTCAGGAGGTCGACTCGATGAGGAGGATACCCGAGTTGCACGAACTGACCGGGCGCCAGGAAGTCCTCGGCCTTCAGTCCGACACTGCCAAAGCCGAAGTCGGCGAGGGCTTGGAGGAGCCGCTCGACGTTGTCCGGGGCGGGCTCAATCCAGATGTCGATATCCTTGGTGGTGCGGGGCCGGGCGTGAAAGCAGAAAGCATAGCCGCCGACGACGAGAGCTCTAACCTTCCTCTCGTTTAACAATTCGAGCAACTCTGCGAAGTCCTTCGGCAGAACCTTCAGCCCCCCACGCCTCGAGGCGAAGCTCTTCGAGCGCCCTGAGGCGTTCGATTGGCGTCGTCTGTCGCCAGAACTCGCGGTCGGCTTTCGCCTCTTCTTCAAAGGAGTTCCCCTTTCGGACCCAGATCTTCATGGCTGAATTCTAATGCCAACCTGTGGGAAGAGGGATGGGCACGCCCCATGCTATGTTCCCCGCGGCGGGGGAGGGCGATCATGCTGCGGCGTATCCTCAACAAGAATCAGGACGAGCTCCTGGCGGAGAACCGCCGGCTGCTGGCCGATCTCCAGCAGGCCCTGGCGCGGTTCGACGCCGCGGCGGAGGACCAGGAGACCCTCAAGCGGTCCGCCCTGCAGCTCGACGAGCTGTTCCTCCTGGTCGTCGCCGGCGAGTTCAACGCGGGCAAGAGCGCCTTCATCAACGCCCTCCTGGGGAGCCGGGTACTGGAGGAGGGGGTCACTCCCACCACCACCAGAGTCCACGTCGTCAAGTACGGTCCGGCCGTGGACCGCATCCCCCTGGAGGCGGCGCTCGACGTCATCACCGCGCCGGTGGAGCTGCTGCGCGACATCAACATCGTCGACACGCCGGGCACCAACGCCATCCACCGCGAGCACGAGGCGATCACGCGGGAGTTCGTCCCCCGTTCCGACATGGTCCTCTTCGTCACCTCCGCGGACCGCCCGTTCACCGAGAGCGAGCGCGCCTTTCTCCAGGGCATTCGCGACTGGGGGAAGAAGATCGTAGTGGTGATCAATAAAATTGACATCCTGGAGACCGAGGAAGATGTGGCCCGCGTCGTGGAGTTCGTCTCCGAGAATGCCCGCACCCTGCTGGGCGCGTCTCCCGAGATTTTCCCCGTGGCCGCCCGGCTGGCCCTGCGGGCCAAGGAGTCCGGCGACGACGCCCTCCTCGCCCGCAGCCGCTTCGACGCCCTGGAGCGCTACGTCGTCGGCACCCTGGACGAGAAGGAGCGGGTGCGGCTGAAGCTCCTCAACCCCCTGGGCGTGGGCGAGCACCTGGCAGGCAAGTACCTGGAGGTCGCGGAGGGACGTCTCGGCCTGCTCAAGGAGGACTTCGCCGCCCTCGAGGACATCGAGCGCCAGATGGCCCTCTATAAAGAGGACATGCAGCGGGAGTTCCGCTTTCGCCTAGCCGATGTCGACGTCGTCCTCCACGAGTTCGAGAACCGCGGCATGAGCTTCTTCGACGACACCATGCGCATCACCCGCGTCTTCGACCTCATCAACAAGTCGAAGATGAAGGCCGACTTCGAGCGCATGGTGGTGGCCGATCTGCCGCAGCGGGTGGAGCGGCGGGTGACGGAGATCATCGACTGGCTGGTGAACGCGGACCTGCGGCAGTGGCAGGCGGTGACCGAGCACCTGGCCCGGCGGCGGCAGGAGCACGCCGACCGCATCGTGGGCCAGGTGGGCCGCAGCTTCGACTTCGACCGCACCCGCCTGCTCGACAGCGTCGGCCGGGCCGCTCAGCGGTCGGTGGAGACCTTCGACCGCGAGCGGGAGTCGTCGCGGCTGGCCGACTCGGTGCAGGTGGCGGTGGCGGGCACGGCGCTGGCCGAGGTGGGGGCCCTGGGGCTGGGGGCCGTCCTCACCCACATCGCCGTCACTGCCGCCGCGGATTTCACCGGCATCCTCGCCGCCAGCGCCGTGGCCGTCCTCGGTCTGTTCATCATCCCCAACCGCCGCGCCGACGCCAAGCGGGACCTGCGCGAGAAGATCGCCGCCATGCGCGAGCAGCTCATGGGCTCCCTCACCGCCCAGTTCGACCGCGAGGTCGAGGGCAGCCTGCGGCGGATCGACGAAGCGATCGGCCCGTACACCCGCTTCGTGCGCGCCGAGCGCGACCGCCTGGCCGCCGCCAGCCAGGAGCTCGGCGCGGCGTCCGAGGGGCTCACCCGGCTGCGGAGCCGGGTCGAATCCCTGGGCTGACCGGCCCTACGCCAGACTGGTTCAGAAGCCGCAGTAGATCTGCCCTACGTGCCCGGGGCAGAACGTATACTCGTTGCCGCACTTGACGAAGCAGGTATTATAGCCGCCGCTGCAGGTGGATCCGGCGTACCCCCAGGTGCCGCACGAAATAGAGCCGCCCTCCGGGCACGATCCCTCGATCGAGCACCACTGGCAGGCGGGGCAGTACACCGGCTGTGCGCTATTACACTGGACGTAGCCTTGAACTCCAGAGTCGCAGTCCTGGTCCACAATGGTGCAGGTCCCCGTGCACGATACCGTCGCCGATCCTCCCATGTTTCCGCACGCTGCCGTACAGGAGCCCATGGCAGTCACGAACCTGGGGAGCGGAGTGGAAGCCCGGGAAGAGGTACACCGATTGGGGGAGCTCGCGAGGGCGGGGACGAAGGCGAGCATGAGGCCGAGCAGGGCACAAGAAAGACAGGTTCTCATATCGCGTCCTCCTTAGAGGCAGACGATTAAACATGCTCATGATGTCGAAGTCAAGGAGTCCCTTTTGGCACTTCCTTCCCGCAGGGAGCCGGACTGAGGTGGTTGTCCCCTCAATCCGGGCCGCGCGCACCTTGACTTCTAGAGGACATCATCGGGTTTCTCTCACCGGAGCTGGATTTCGCCGCGCGAGCCCATCCGGACCCGGCGCCGTCAACGGAGCGGCGTCGTGTCCTTGCAGGGAGAAAAGGAGCGTGTGATGAAAGGAAAGCGATCCTGGGGGAGGCGGCTCGCCCTGAGCTGCGCCCTGCTCGTCCTGGTGGCCGCCGTGCCCGCGTTCGCGGCGGAGGTCGTCCAGAACGGCGCCGATCTCTGGCACACCACGTCGGGATTCACGTTCACCAGCTTCGCGGAGAACCCCATCCCGGCCGACTTCTTCTGCCAGGGGTCCAAGCCCTTCAAGGGCACCATCAACATGAAGGGGGTGCCGCTCGCCACGATTCCCGTCGGCGGTCTCGGCGAGACCGACACGATCGTCCGGCGGCTCGACGACGCCACCTTCAACCCGCAGGGCGAGACCACGACCCGCATCCAGTTGATGGCGCTGTCCCTCGCCAGTGTCAAGCCGGTCGACACCGGCTGCGGCCTCTATGACGTGATCGCGTCGCTGGCCGGCGTGCAGCCGGTGACCGAGATGAAGATCGTGCGTACCAGCAGCTACGGCGGCTACTACGTCGCCCCGCTCGACCTCAAGGTCAGACTGGTCTTCACGCCGGTCTCCGGCAAGGGCGACCGCCGCGAGGTGGCGAACCGGGTCAGCCTCGGGCCCGGCAGCCAGTCGTTCTGGGCGTACCCGACCGGCATCGCCAAGGTGGCCGTGAAGCACACCGGCACGGTGAAGGTGGACACGAATGGCGACGGGGTGCCCGACACCCTGGTGCCGGCCCCCTCGAACTTCCTCGCCGGAGTGGACCCGCACGCCGTCGCCACGGCCACGGCGCTGTGCAAGGACACCTCCTGCCACTGCGCCAAGTGGTCCAAGGATCCATACACCCCCAACTGGTATTGCGACCACCTGCACTGCGTCGAGGTCTATGTCGACTGCGACAAGCCGGTGGACAAGGTGCGCTACGGCCCGATTCCCGTCGATCCGTCGACGCCGGCCGATCCGACGCCGATCGGCACCGTCGACTCCAGCCACAGCAACAACTGACGGTGGAGTGCTTCCTGGGCCAGCATCCCTGGCGGTGCCGGCCTTTTGCCTTCCTACTTCGCGGCGCAAGTCTCGAATGGCTCAGGCCCGCCTCCTCTCCCCGCGGGGAGGACGCAGCTCCTCCCAGGAGGCGGGCCTCCTTCGGGCGGAACGGCGGCGTCCTTGGACTCGGCGGCCGCCGTCCCTTCTCAATTGTCAAAGAGCGCCTTTCGCGGCGGCCATGCCCTGACGGCTCCTCCTGAGCCTGCTGGAGAAGCATCTGGACGTAGTCTCCTCGATATGCGGTAGGATATCGAAACCGGAGAGGCCTGTCAATGATCTGGCTTGACAGAGCAGCGCAAAGCAGGCTATCTATGCACACACACAGAAAGGACGCGTTGCACGATGCGCGCTGGCCGGAATCGCGGCACCGCCGCCTGAAACGCGGTTTCTCCCGCTGAAACAATGGAAAAGCCGCTGAAACAATGTTCTACGGCTGCAAACAATGTTTCCCGGTTTTTTTCATTGTTTCAGGCCGCCAAACAACGAAAAAAGCCGTGGAACATTGGAAAAAGCGGAGAAACATTGAAAAAACGGGAGAAACAATGAAAAAAGCCGGGAAACGCTGAAAAAACGACCCAGACACTCCAATACGCCTTTTGCATCCAGAATAGTCTCTTGAAGAGTCTTCGACGAGCTTACGGCACGGTGTGACGCTCTATGCGATCACGCGCCAACAGGATGCAGATCTCGCACTGCTGGCCCTGACCTGTCGCGTCATCGAAGCCATCCCCGGCCACCAGGGCGCAATCTTTTTCGCCGTGGGCAGCACGCTCTTTTCCTGGCTCCTCCTCCGCGGCCGAATGATTCCCGTCGCACTGGCTTGGCTCGGCGTGCTCGCGTCGGCTCTGCTCGTCGTGATCCTTCCGCTGCAGCGCGCCGGACTGCTGGGTGGCCTTACGAGTTGGTCGTCATCGGTCACCTGGCTCATATGGTTGCCGGCGTTGGTGTATGAGGTGGCCCTCGCTCTGTGGCTGCTCATCAAAGGCGTTGCCGCGCCGGCGCCGAAGCAATCGGCATGAGACGCCGTTGGCCGAGAAAAATTGATATGAGTCTCAATAGGTGTGAGGAGTGCGCGAGTTCCTGTAACATGATCCCGATGGATCTCGGATTCTTGCCGCGTGAGGGTAACAGTGTTTAACCCGGCGTGAGTGGCCGGCCCGTTGGGCCGGTGGGTAGATCGACAGGTGAGGTGCTTTTTCCAGGAACTTGCCGGGAACTCACTCGTCATTTCTGGAGTGACGAGGTACCAGTCGGCACCGCCCTGTGCCGTGAGGTTCTCCCCGGACCTCCGGCACGACCGAAGACGCCGCAGACCGATTGGTGCGATCGACTCCAGAGTCTCACCGGCATCGATCCCTGTCGTCCTTTCAGGGCTTTGAAAAATGTCTCAAATCTGGTCCTGGGGCTGACGCCCCAGGCTTATGCTGCCGCCCCTCCGGGGCTGGGGCATGGATTGACACGGTCATTCTGTGACGAGCCCTGACCGCTTTCCTCCGCACCTCGTCATCACGGGTTTCCCCTTCCGTTCCCCTCCCCGCTACGCCGCCCCGACTTGTTCGGATACTCCGGCGTCTTCACCGGCGGCACGGGGTTTTTCTTGATCTCCTCCTGGAGATACGCGATCGCGGCGTCGAGCTGGGCGTCGCCGCCGAGGAAGGTGGCGTGGGGGAGGTTGTCTTTCACCATGTCGGGATCGACGCCGTGGCCTTCGATCAGCCAGGTCCCTTCGGGACCGAAGACGCCGAACTCGGCGGCGGTGGCGATCCCCTTGTCCACCAGGACGTTGGACGCGCTCAGCCAGATCTCACCGCCCCAGGTGCGGGTGCCGATCACCTTGCCCAGCCCCAGGCGCTTGACGCCCTCGGCGAAGGCTTCGCCGTCCGAGCTGGTGTTCTCGTTGACCAGTACCACCACGTGGCCGCGGAAGGCGTACTGCATGTTCGAATAGGGCGTGCCCACCCGCGGCTGCCACCAGAACCACGCCTTGCGCTGGAGCTTGCCGAGCAGCCAGCTCTCGATGTTGCCGCCGCGATTGTTGCGCAGGTCGAGGATCAGCCCCTGGCGATCGAAGACCGGGTAGAAGTCCCGCGCCCAACTCGTGTAGTCCTCGCTGCTCATGGCTCGCAGGTGGAGGTAGCCGATCTGGCTCTTCCCCTTCTCCTCCACCAGCCGCCGGCGGGAGAGCTCCCAGTCCGTATAGCGCAGGTCCCCCTCCTGCTTCGGGGAGACCGGGACCACCACCACGTCGCGCGCGGCGCGGATCTTGGCGTCGTGCACGCGCAGCAGCACCTGCCGGTTCGCCTGGTTGCGCAGCAGCAGGCCGGCGTCGGGCACCGACAGAGTTGAAACGCCGTTGATCGATTCGATGACGTCGCCCGCCTTGACGTCGACGCCGGGCATGGCCAGCGGCGGCGCGTCGGCCGGGAGGTCCGGGTCCCAGGCATAGAGGCGGTCCACGTGGTAGCCGCCGCGCTTCTCGTCACGGGTCAGCACGGCCCCCAGCGAGGCCACGTCCACGTCGGCGTCCCCCTTGCGCCGGTCGCCGCCATGGACGAAGGTGTGCAGGGCCGAAAGCTCGCTCACCATCTGCGCCAGCAGGTCGTTGAGCTCAGGCCGGCTCGTCACCCGCAGTGACAGGGGGCGGTACTTCTCCAGCATGGCGGGCCAGTCCACGCCGTGCATCTTGGGGTCGTAGAAGTAGTCACGCTCCAGGCGCCACGCCTCACGGAACATCTGGCGCCACTGTTCCCTGGGATCGATGGGAAAGGTCCAGCCGGAGAGGTCCACCTTCGCCTCGTCGAGCTCGTCGGGCGCCTCCTCGCCGGCGCCGAAGACGTAGAGGGCCTTCTCTTTGTGCACCAGCAGCTTCTTGCCATCGTCTGAGAGCTGGTAGTCGGCGATCCCCTCGATCAACGTCTTGGCCTTGGGCTTCTCGCCGTCGAAGGCCACCGTCAGCAGGGACGAGGCGGGCTCGTCCGCGAAGGAGGGATCGGACTGCAGCCAGAACAGCCGGTCCTCATTGGCCGAGAGGGAGTCGTAATTGCCGGCCTCCACCGGCACCTCGACGAGCCTCTCCGACAGGCCGTCGAGGTCGATCTCCACTTTGTCCACTTTGGGCGCCGCGGCCTTGGCCGTGCCAGTCTCCGCGGTCTCCTTCTCGTCCTTGTCCTCCTTCGCCTCCTTCTCCTTCTTGCCGTCCTTCTCGTCCTTTTCCTCCGGATGGAGCTCGTCCGGCGGTTGGAAGGGCGAACGCAGCCCCTTCTTCAGGGCGGCGCCGAAGATCTTGGTGGTCGCCGTCAGGAAGGGGTCGGGCTGGCGCGGCCCCCAGGGCCCCGGGACCAGGGTCCGCAGCTCGCGGTCGGAGAGGAACCAGAGCCACTTGCCGTCCTGGCTCCAGGCGGGGCTCCAACTGTTGAAGCGCTCGGAGGTGAGGGGCACGGTGCGGCCGTTGGTGGTGTCGTAGAGATAGATCCGCAGGAAGGTGTTGGTGGCGGAGACGGCCCAGGCCAGCCAGCGGCCGTCCGGCGACCAGTGGAGGTCCTGGAAGTCGCCGTCGGCCGAGACGGCGATGCGGCTGTTCTTGCGGGTCTTCACGTTCAGGAGCCAGAGCTGGCGATCCTTGTCGCGATGGGCGATCCATTTGCCGTCGGGCGAGGGGACACCCTCCCAGCGCAGCACCTTGCCGTCGGACGTGAGCGGCTCGGGCTTGCCCACGCCGTTGGCCGGGAACTTCCACAGCTCCACCTCGCCGGTCTCGTCGGAGAGGGCGAGCACGCCCTTGCCGTCGGCGAGGAAGCGGGCCTCGCGGTAGCGCACGCCGGGCTTGCGGGTGACCTCCACGATCCGTCCCTTCTTCACCGGCACCACGAACACCTGGCCGCGGGCCGTCAGCGCGAGCCGGTCGCCGGCGGGCGAGAGGTCGGCCGAGGTGAGGTACTCCAGCGGCTCCTTGATCCACGTCTCCCGCATCTGGTCGAAATCCGAGACGAGGCGGACGGGGAGCGGCTCGTCCCTGCCCGCCGCGACGTCGTAGATCCGCAGGTCGGCTCCGAGCTGATAGACGATGCGGCCGTCCGAGAGGCTGGGTGAGGCCACCTCCCAACCGCGGTGGGAGGTGAGCTGCTTGAGGTCGTGGCCGTCCTGGTCCATGGACCACAGGTTGTGGGTGCCGTCGCGGTCGGAGACGAAGTAGACGCGCCCCTGCCAGAGCATGGGCTCGCGGCTGGTGCCGTCGAAATCGGCGGTGAGGGGGACGGCCTCGGCATCGCCCTCGCGGTAGCGCCAGAGGCTCTGGGCCGTGCCGCCGCGGTAGCGCTTGGTGTGGCTCCCCTGGAAGGCGAAGCGGGTGAAGAACAGCGTCTTGCCGTCCGGAGTGAATTCGCCGTCGGCGGCCTGGGCCAGGGGTAGAAGCGCGCTCTTGCCCGTCGCCGGATCGAGGCGGACGAGCTGCGTGGCCGGCAGGCCCGACCCGTGGCGAGTCGAATAGAGGATCTCGCCGCCGGGCATCCACCCGACCACCCGCGCATCGCCGCCTTCGAACGTGCGACGCACCGGCAGGCCGCCGTCGATGGGCATGGTGTAGATCTCGGTGGGTCCTTCGTAGGCGGCCGAGAAGGCGATCGTCTTACCGTCCGGCGAGATGGCGGGATTCGACTCTTCGGCCGGATGCGTGGTCAGCCGCGTCGCCGTCCCGCCCTGGCGCCCCACGCGCCAGAGATCGCCTTCGGCCGCGAACACGACCGTGTCGCCGTGCAGGGCCGGGAAGCGGTAATAGCCAATCTCCTCTGCCCAAACGGCGCAGGGGAGGAGGAGGAAAAGGGGGATGAGGATCCGTGGCTTCAAGGCGGAGTCTCCTGAAAGGGTGGGGGGATGGTAGCAAAAACCCTGGGACCCCTGGGACCGCCGGCGTCCCGCCGGCCTTCTAACCCAAAACTAATCAAAAACGGAGTTAGCAAGCCGGCGGGACGCCGGCGGTCCCAGGGGTCCCGGCGGGAGGCTCCAGCGCCAGCACCGACGGTACCCGCCCGGGATCGGCGAGGCGCAGGAGGCCGTAGCCAATGCCGGCGAAGCCGTTCATCAGGCCGGGCGATTCGACGCCTCCGCGCGTGCCGCAGAGCCAGCCGTCGCGGGCGATGCTGGCGAGGACGATCCGGGTCTGGCGGTCGATCGCGTCGTCCAGGGCCGGATCGCCCAGGGACTGGCGGGCCTGGAGAAGGAAGTCGAGGTTGCCCAGGTCGCCGTGGCATTGGCAATGGTTCTCGCCGAAGCCGTGCTCGACGGTCTTCTGCACGGCTTCCGTCAGCTCCTCCAGCAGCGCGCGCCGGGCCGCGGGCTCGCGGACGTGGGCCAGGGCCTTGAGCCGCGCGAGGCCGACGCCCGGGGCGCCGTAGCACCAGGCCACGGCCACCGTGCTTTCGGGCGGCGGCGACTGGCCGTCGCCGCCGGCGAGCCAGCGCCGCAGCTCGGGCCAGAAGGCCTCCCGCTCCCAGTCCCAGGCCGCCAGGCCCGCCGCGAGGAAGCGGGCGTCGCCGGCCGTCGCGCCCAGCTCGACCAGTGCGAGACCGATGCCGGCGTTGCCATGGGAGAAACCGATCTGCGGCCGCTCCGTGGCGAGCCGCGTGAGCCACCCGAGTCCCGGACCCGCCGGCTGGGACCGGGCGAGCAGACGCTCGCCGCAGAGGACGGCCACGGCGAGGGCGCGGCGCGAGCCGGCGGCGCGGTGGAGGGCCAGGAGGCCGAGGATGGCGCCGGCCGCACCGCCGACGACGTCGAGGTCCTCGTCGCTCTCGATGCGGGGCGGGATCTTCTCGGCCAGCCGCTCCGCCGTGGCGAGGAGGTCCGGGTCGTGCCACAGCGAGCCCAGGTGAGCGGCGGCGTAGAGGATGCCCCCCCAGCCGGAGAAGGCGCCGATCGCTTCGGGGCCGGAGGCGGGCTTCGCGGTGCTCGCCGGCGCGTCCTCGAAGCGCGCCAGCAGGGAATTCATCGCCGCCCGCGCGAGGGCGGTCCAGCGCTCCTCGCCGGTGACCGCGCCGAGGTAGCCGAGGAAGAGGGCGATCCCCGGCAGGCCCGCATACAGGTCCTCGGGCGCGGGCACCATGGACCAGAGGCGGTTGCGGTATTCGAGGCCGATCCAGGTGGCGTGATCGTCATCGCGATCTTCGCGGTCATCGCGCAGGGCCTGGTCCGCGAACCACTCCCCCACCGCGCGGGCGGCGGCGACGAGCCGCCGGCGCAGCTCTGCCGGCGCGAGCGGCGGGCCGGGATCGGCTTCGGCGTAGCCCTGCCAGCCCACGTCGTCGCGGTTGAGCAACTGGGTGCCGAGGGCGAGGCGGAGGAGCGCGAGCTGGCGCCGCAAATCCTCCTCGCTCAGGCCCTGGAGACGGCGGCGCACGCCCGCGAGCGCGGTGTCGCGGAAGAAGCCGGGGAGGCGCTCGCCGCGGCTCGTCCACAGGTCGGTCGAGGAGGGGCGGGCCGTGAAGGACGGAATGTCGCCGCTACGCAGGTCGCGGTGCTCGGGCACTACCACCCGCGCCAGGGCGGGCACCTCTTCCACCCCTACCCAGAGGCGGTCGAAGAGGAGGTCGCGGTCGAGCGCGTCGCGCAGCACGTCGGGGTGGAAGCTCTCGCCGAGCAAGAGGCCGTAGACGCGGGTGGCGCGCAATACCGCCCGCACCGGATCGTCCGCGAACCGGGCGACGGGCCCGCCGGGCGCCAGCAGCTCCTCGCGATGGCGGACCAGCAGGCGGTAGACCTCGGCGAATCCCGCGGCCATGTCGTCCGTGTACTCGGCGGCTTCGACCTCGCGGCCGTCGAGGGACGGGCGGTTGCTCCCTCCCTCCATCGCGACCCGCTCGCGAATGGCCCGCATCTCGTCGGTCCCGATCCCCTGCCATTGCAGGACCGGCTGCGGGGAGGGCTGGCCGGCCACCACCGCCACGCCGCTCAGATCGACGCCGTCGAACTCGTCGCTCTCGCCGACGCGGAAGGGGAGGAGCCCGATGCGCAGCACCGACTCCGCCAGCGCGTGGCCCGCCAGCCGTTCGTCCGGCCGCGGGGGAGACGGGACGTCGATCCGCGGATGGAACAGCGATTCGAGGTCGACCACCACCGGCTGGTCTCCCGCCGCGATGAGGTTCTCGAAGTGGCAGTCCGTGGCCTCCAGGGCGTAGAGCACGGCGAGCAGACCGCCGAGCCGGCGGTGATAGAGCGCCACCTCGGCCGCGGATGCGCACCCCCTGGCGGCGACGAATTCCATCCAGCCGTATTCGCCGCGGTCGAGCACCGCCAGCCGGCGGAAGGAGAGGCCGCTGCCCGACTCCCGAGACTCCAGGGATTCCAGGCAGGCGAGGAGCTCCTGGAAGTGACTGTCCACGGCCAGCGACCGCGGCTTGTAGACCAGCTTCGCGCCCGAGGCGAGCCCGCAGATGCGCACGGCGCGGCCGCCGCCGTGGCGGTCCCCGGCGCCGCCGTCGAGGGCGGTCAAGGGGCCGGGGTCCTGGCCGGCGAAGAAGGTGGCCACGAGGTCCGGCCAGTCCGCCGCCAGCCGCGCGAGGAGCTCGAGCGAAGTGGCGACCCAGGTTTCGAGCTCCTCGACCACCAGGCGGGCGAGGACGGGATATTCGTTGAGGATCGCGGCGGCGACCGCGGGCTGGCGCAGGCGTTCGACGAAGGCGGCGAAGCGCTCCGCCGCGGTCTCGCCGGCCAGCAGCCCCTGAAGCCGCGCCACGTGCATCTCCAGCACCAGCGTCCGCGCCAGGAGCGGCAGCAGGCGCAGGCCGAGCGTCTCGCTCACCAGCCGTTCCGCCTCCGCCGCGGTGAACGGCGGGCGAGGGTCCTGATGGTCCTGGACGATCCTCTCGATCCCTGCGCGCAGCCGGGCGCGCGCCCGGTCGACCAGCGGCCGGACCAGCTCCACGAAGCCGGCGGCGGAGTCCTCGCCCATCTCCTCGGGCCAGGGGAACGGCTCCGCCGTGGCGGAACCGGGCTCGGCGAAGGCCGCCGCCACCTCGGCGAGCCAGGCCGGCGTCTGCGGCAGACGGGCGCCGGCGTCCTCGGCGGGCTCCGCCAACAGCCGCGCGAAGGAGACGGCGTCGAGCCCGTCGTCCGCGAGCCGGCGGGCGAAGGCGTCGCCCGAGCGGAAGGGCGAGAGCTCCTGCCACTGCGCGAGGCGCAGGCGGGCGAGCGCGTCGACCTCCGTCGCGGCTGCCTTCGCCAGCGCGCCGTTGCGGGGCGCCGCCGCCCGCTCGGCGAGGGCCAGGGCTCGGTACCCCGGGGTGAGATCGATGAGGGCTTCGTGCATCTGCGGCGGCTCCCGGGGAGGCCCCCGGGGAGAGGAAGCCCGGCCCAGCGGGCCGGGCGTGGAACGGCTACTTCGGGCAGCAGCTCCGGAAGTTGTTGAAGCTGGACTCGGTGCACTTCAGCGCGGTGGTCAGCGCCCCCGCGGCAACGGACTTGAGCAGCTCGTCCTCGATCTCCATGAGGCCGGACGGATGCCCGGGGAGGCGGTCCCGCTCGTCGGCGGTCAGACTGGCGCGGTAGAGGGGGTCTTTCCAGGCCCGCACGATGTCGACTCGGTTCATCTCAAGCTCCTTTCGAGCGGCTCCCGGCGCGCCGCGCCGGGCGCGGTGGCCATGTTACTACGGGCAGCAGGACCGCCAGCCGCCGAAGGAGTTCATGGTGCAGCCCCTGGCGGTCGTGATGAGGGCCCCCGAGGCCGACTTGAGCTGCTCCTCGCTGATCTCCAGGAAGCCGGCCGGATGGCCCGGCAGGCCGGCGACCTCCTCGCGGCTCAGGCCGGCGCGGTAGACGGGATCCTTCCAGGCGCGGATGACGTCGATCTTGTTCATGGTCAGGTCCTCCTTGCGAGCCGGCGCTCCGCCACGGAGTGCGGCGGAGCAGGGCTCCTACACTAAGGGTGCGCCCCACGCGGCAGACCGCGCTCCTATTTGCAGCACCCCCGGGCCTGGTTGACGGTGTACGCGGTGCAGGTCTTGTAGGTGGTGAGGATGGCACCGGCGGCCATCTTGAGCTGCTCCTCGTTCAGCTCCAGCAGGCCGGACGGGTGTCCCGGCAGGGCGGCGATCTCCTCGCGGCTCAGGCCGGCGCGGTAGACAGGGTCTTTCCAGGCGCGGATGACGTCGATCTTGTTCATGGTCAGGTCCTCCTTGCGAGCCGGCGCTCCGCCACGGAGTGCGGCGGAGCACGGCTCCATAGGAAGGGTGCCCCCAACCGGGAAGACCGGGGCAATGCCCGTTGCTTGAGCTCGGCCCGTGGGCTCCCCTCACCCGGTCTCCTGGTATAGTCGGCGCTCCATCAGACAGGAGGGAGCCCATGAAGCAACGAATGGCTGTGGCCTCTGTATCCTTTCTCTTGCTAATTCCAGTGGTCGCTCACGGCCAGCATTCCCTGGGCATGCACTCTCATTCCGGCACCGGCAGCGCCTCCGCCTGCCTGCCCGGACGGTTCGATGGGCCCATCCCGCTCTTCCCGCTGGATCAAGCGGGCGACCTCAACCATAAGGTCAGCACCTCCAACCCGCGTGCCCAACAGTTCTTCAATCAAGGGCTTACGTTCTTCTATGGTTTTGACTCCGAATCGGCCCTCCGCTCTTTCCATCAAGCCGCGGTCGCAGACCCCAATCTCGCGATGGCCTACTGGGGCGTCGCCCTAGCCGCCGGCGGCGACCTGAACATCCCGGGCGGCGATAAGTGCATGCTGCTTGCCGTCGAGCAGAGCAAGATGGCGAATCGGCTTCTGAACCGGGCCACTCCGACGGAGCAGCTCTATATCAACGCACTCGCGCAACGCTACGGCACGAGCTCCAGTCCCGGCTCCGACGTCCGCTTGCGCGATCCCCAGCAGCTCAGCGTCAATTACACGCTCGCCATGAAGTCGGTTTACGAAAAGATCGGCTCTCAGGACCCCGAGGCCGGTGCTCTCTACGCCTACAGCCTGATGAACCTTCGCCCCTGGCTCTGGTGGACCACCCCCGGCCAGCCTTCGGCCGAGATCGACGAGGCTCTCCGGGTCGTCAAAGCCGGCCTCCATGACTTCCCCTTGCACATCGGGCTCAACCACATGCTGATTCACGCCATGGAAGAAGCTCCGATCGCTCAGGCCGAAAGTGCCCGATCCGCCGCCGAGGTCCTCGTCGAAAAGGCACCTTTCATCACGCCGCACCTGCGCCACATGCCTGCCCATACGTTCCTCCTCCTCGGGGAATGGGACCAGGTGGTTGCCGCCAATCAGCGCGCCGTAGAAGCCGATCAGCCCTGGGCCGAGGCCTGCCGAAAGCGCTCCGCTCTCGCTTGCAATCAACTTCTCGTGGGCCACTACTACAGTCACGACATGCTCTTTCTCGACGTCGGTTACAACAACCGGGGAGAGTGGGGAGAGGTCGAGCCGCTCTCCGAGCGGCTCGAGAAAAATGTGCGCAAGTTCATTCGTGCTCAACCGGGATTGGAGCACTACCTCACCACCAAGGTCGCCATGAGGGTGCACTTCGGCAAATGGCAGGAGCTTGCCAAGCTCCCGCCGCCGCAGAGCGACATGCCCAACCCCAAGGACCCGAAGTTTTGCGCCGCTCTCAAATACAAGCTCGCGACGGCGATGTGGTACTTCGGTCGTGGCATGGCGCACGCTTCTCTCGGGCTTCCCACCGACGACGACCTCTTCAGCTTTCAACAGGCGCAGAGCTGTGTACAGAACGCCGGGCTCGGTTGGGGCAACAACTCCGCCTCTGCCATTCTCGCGGTCGTCAGATGGCGCCTGCTGGAGCGGATCGCGCGCATGAAGGGCCTCCAGGACGCCTCCGAAACCTTTGCGCTGCTGGCCGTTGAGACCGAGGACCTCCTCGACTACGACGAGCCGCCCGGGTGGTATCTCTCTTCCCGCGAGACCTACGGTTCCTCCCTCTTCCTCAAACAAGAATTCAAAAAGGCGGAGCTCGTCTTTCGCGAGGATCTGAAGCGCCGCCCCAACAACTCCCGCTCGCTCTTCGGGCTCTGGCAGGCCCTTGCGGCACAGCACCTCTCCGAAGCCACGGGCGTCAAAGAGCGTTTCGAGCGGAATTGGAGGAGCAAAGTCCTACCCAATATGCAGGACATGTAGACGCCGCATGGTTCTGGTATAGTCACCGGCGCATCAGACAGGAGGAAGCGATGAAGAAGAAGGCGAAGAAGCTCTCGTTGACCAGGGAGACCGTGCAGAGGCTCGCGGGACCGGAGCTCAGAGAGGCTGTGGGCGCCGTGCACACGACCGATTGCATGACTGGGGATTGTCTGACCGCGGAAACGCCCTGCGATCCCAACTTCAGCGTCAGCCCCTGCGAAACCGAGGCGTGCTGACCCGCGGATCGGGGCATCTCATCCGCGGGGCTGGGGACCTCATTCGCGGATGAGAGGACCTCAACCGCGGGGCGGGTCACCTGATTCGCGGGGCAGGTCTTTCGCCCCGTGAAGCAGGTCGTCTCATCCGCGGGGCGGGGGACCGCAACCGCGGGGCAGGGGACCTCATCCGCGAATCAGGGGACCCCAACCACGGGGCGGGGCATCTGATCCGCGAATGAGGTCACCTTCTCCGCGGGTCAGATCACCCCATCCGCGGGGCGGGTCATCCGCAACTCGGGTCAGATCGTTCGCAACTTCAAGGACAACAAGGACAGCACGGACACAGCCGAGTCTGGGTCATCCTTGGCGCCTCTCTCAGTTCCGGGTCTGACGCCAGTTCTCGATCTGCAGCCCGGCGACACGCCGGAATTCCTTCTCGTTGTCTGTGACCAGGACGATCCCAAGGGACAAGGCGTGCGCTGCGATCATCATGTCGTAGGGACCAATGACCAAACCCTCAGACTCGAGCGTGGACCGGATCCGGCCGAAGACCCGTGCCGCAGCGAGATCGAAATCCAGACACTGAATCTCGGAAATCAGAATATCGAGCCGTTGATGATTCTGCGCTCTGCGGGCGCTACGGTCGGCTCCATAGCGCAACTCGGCAACCACCACTGAATTGAGGCAGAGATCCTCCGGCGGCGAGCTCAGAATTCTCTCTATGACGTTCGGGTAGCGCCGGTTCATGAAATCGACGCATACATTGGTATCGAGGAGATATTTCACAAATCGAGATCGGGACCCGGCTCAGCCGGCGCTGGCTCTTCGGGATAGGGAAAGTCCGGCGCGGATCCCGCAAGCTCGCGAAACCTCCGGCTCCACGTCCTCTTCAGGGGTTCCAAGATCACCCGGTCTCCCTGCCGGTAGACGAGGACCTCCTCTTCGCCCTCGAAGCGGAAATCCTTCGGCAGCCGGACCGCTTGGCTCCCTCCACTCTTGAACAGCTTGGCGCGCTGAGACACCAGTACCACCTCCGATAGGAGTATATACGAGATGTAGTTACCTGAGCCAGTTCATTCACCCGGCTCCAGCCGCACCGCACACCCCAACCGCCGCGCCAGCCCCTCGGCGCCCCAGCCCATGACGATGTCGTGGTTCCAGGCGAAGAAGGGCCGGGCGAGGGGCGCCAGCAGGTTCATCCAAGCCTTGGTGGTGGCCACGCGCCAGTCGTAGCGGACGCGGGTCCAGTCGCCGTCTGCCTGAAGCTGCCAGATGCCCGTTCCCTGGAGCTCGCCCTCGGCCCGGCCCTCCAGCCGGTGCGGACGATCGACGAGGGTGGTGCGCATGTCGAAGGCGAGACGGTAGGGAAGCCGGCTCTTCCAGGTGAAGCGGCGCAGGGTCCCCACGTCGCCGTCGCTTCCCCGCTCCAGTAGCTCCACCTTCTCCACTCCCGGCCACCAGCGGGGCCAGTCCTCAGGCTCGGAGAGGAGCTGCCAGACGGCCTCGACGGGCGCCTGGAAGCTCCAGCGGGTGACGAAGGCATAGTCGGACATGCGAGACCCTCCCGCCGATCCTACGCCGGCGGGAGGGGATTCGGATGAGCGGCCGCCCGGTCCGAGGCGCTGCTACGAGCTGACGCCGCGCCGGGCGTGGAGGGCGAGAATCTCTGGCACTTTCAGCGGCCGTTGGCCGCGGCTCTGGGCCTCGCGGATGACCCAGGCGGGGTCCACGCCGTGATCGTGCAAGTCGATCAGCTCCCAGGTTCCCAGGTCGTAGCCGGCGGCCTTCATGCCGCGGACGTAGTCGGGGGTGACGCCGTGGGCATGAAGACTGACCAGCCGGTCGACCGCCGGGGGGCGAACCCCGAGCACGTCGTGGACGTAGCCCATAAATGCGAGGTGGAGGCTCCGGCTCTGCCGCAGGGAGCGCACGTATCCCAGCTCCTTCATCTCGCGGGCGTAACCCAGGGAGACATCGTGCGCCGCGAGCTCCAGGAGGGCCGTATTGCCGGGCGATACGTCGATCAGGCGCGCGAATTCGGGATCGGGGCTGAAGGTCGCGGTGCCATTCCCCCGGTTGTCCTTGAAGCTGCCCTGGAAGTGGAAGGTGCCGGCGTCGCGGCGCAGCTCGAAGCGGGCGTTGGGACCGGCGGCGAAGCCGGCGAGCTGGCTTAACGGATAACTGTCCATCACGCCCCAGTGGCCCATCCCGGAGCGCATCTTCACTTCGAGGCGGAGCTGGTCTCCCTGGAGCTCTCCCGACCAGGTGCCCGCGAGGTCCGCGGTCGAGGCGGCCTGGCTGTCCTGCTTTGACGTGGAGCCGTGGGAGCAGGCGAGTTGGATCGCCGCTCCGGCCGGCAGCAGGGCCAGGGCGAGAAGGCCGGCCACCCAGGAGCGGCGCGGGGAACGGCGGGCCGGCACGCCCACCAGCCGCCGGATGCGGTCGGCCAGGGAACCGCCGTCCGCGGCCATGGCGGCGACTGCCAGCCGGGGTCCGGCGGAGCGCAGCCCTTCGAGGTCCGCCAAGGCCCGCGCATAGCCCAGCCGGTCGCCGCAGACCGCCACGGCCAGATCGTCGCAGCAGTTCTCGCGCTCGCGGCGCATTTGGTTCGAAACCCACCAGACCGCCGGTTGATAGAAGAGCAGGGTCTCCACCGCCGTTTGCAGGAGGTTCATCAGGTAGTCGTGCCGCCGCACGTGGGCCAGCTCATGGGCCAGGATCGCTTCGAGCTGCCGCGGCGACAGGCCCGCGAGCGTGCTCGCCGGCACCAGGAGCACCGGCCGCAGCCAGCCCACGACCGAGGGCACGGCGACGGCGGCGGATTCGAGGAGGATCACGGCGCGCTCGATCCCCAGGCGCCGGCAGAGGCCCCGCACCTGAGCCTCCAGCTCCTCGCCGGCCGCGCGGCCCTGACGGGAGAGCCGGCGGGTCACCCGCCAGCCGCCCAGGTGGTAGACGGAGAGGGCCGCCACGCCGGCCACCCAGAGGCCGAAGACCCAGGGCAGGACGAGAGGGAGAGCGTCGATCGGCCGGCCCTCTTCTCCCAGTCTCCCCAAGATCAGCGGGGGTCGGCCGGAAGAAGAGGGAGAGGTTGGCTTGAGAAGAGGCGACCCGGCGAAGGCCGGCCCCGCCACCGGCGAGCCGGCAAGGCGCAGGGCCGTCGCCACAGGCAGAGCCAGCATCAGGAGGAGGAACCCCGCCGCCACGGCGTAGCGGACGGAGGCCTTGCCGTTCTTCAGCAGGGTCAGGACGCCGGCGGCGGCCAGCCCCGCGAGCGCACCCTGCCAGAGGAAATGGACGAGGGCCCAGGCCACCGCCTGGACCGCCTGGATCATCGGAGAATCGATCGCGTTCATCTCATCCCTCCTTTTTTTCAGAGCCTAGCGGTCGAGCCGGCCGCGGATCTTCAACTGCACCAGATCGTCGGCGGAGAGCTTGCCATAGCGGCCCACCGCCTCACGGATGAAATTGCCGTTCACACCATGGATGCGGAACTGCACGAGCTGATCCGACCGCACTCCCCGGTAGCCCGTGTCCGCCAGCTCCTTGACGAACTCGGGCGACACGCCGTGAATGCGGAACTGCACCAGCTCATCCGCCGGCACGCCGCGGTAGCCGTTCGCCGCGAGACCGTGGATGAATTCGGGCGACACGCCGTGGATCTTGAGCTGCACGAGCTGATCGACCGGTACGTTCGGGTAGCCGTCCGCCGCCAGCTCGCGGACGAGGTCGGCCGACACGCCGTGGATGCGGAGCTCGACGAGCTGATCCGCCGGCACGTTGCGGTAGCCGAGCGTCGAAAGCTCGTGAATGAACTGGGGGCTCACGCCGTGGATGCGGAACTCCACCAGCTTGTCGAGCGAGGCGTCGCGGTAGCCGGAGTCGTGGATCTCGCGCACGAAGGCGAGGGAGATGTCATGGGTCGCCATCTCCAGGAGACGGTCCTCTGTCACTTTATATCCAAGAGCAGCCATGTCCCGGACGTAGCCGGGGTTGCCCGCGAAGGTGAAGAACCCGCTGCCCTGATCGCCCTTGAGTTTTCCCTCGAAGCGGAAGGTCCCAGCGTCCCGGCGCAGATCGAAGCGCACGTCCGGGCCGGCGGCGAGGCCGGGGAGGTCCTTCGCGGAGTAGGTCTCCCCGTTCGTCCAGCGGTGGTGGCCGCCGTCCCAGCTCATCGACATCTCGAGCTGGATCTTGTCCCCCCGGCGCTCGGTCGACCAGGTGCCCTGGCGGCCTTCAGCGGAGGAACGCCCCTCGCCAGCCGCGTGGCCGGCGCCGACGGCGGCGTCCGAGCCCGCAGAGCCCTCCGAGCCTGCGGCGCCCCGGGCGACGTTGAACGTCAGCCCGGCGGGGAGGAGCGACAGGGCGAGGACACCGGCCAGCCAGGAGCGGCGGGAGCGGGGGGCCGGGGCGCCCACCAGACGGCGGACGCGGTCCAGGAGGGAGCCGCCATCCGCGGCCATGGCGGCAAAGGCAGGGCGCGGCAAGGGGGCGCGCAACCCCTCCAGGTCCGCCAAGGCGCGGGCGTAGCCCAGCCGGTCGCCGCAGACCGCCACGGCCAGGTCGTCGCAGCAGTTCTCCCGCTCGCGGCGCACCTGGGAGGAGACCCACCAGACCGCCGGGTGATAGAAGAGGAGGGTCTCCACCGCCGCCTGCAGGAGGTTGACCAGATAGTCGTGCCGCCGCACGTGAGCCAGCTCGTGGGCCAGGACGGCTTCGAGCTGCCGCGGCGAAAGGCCGGCCAGGGTGCTCGCCGGGACCAGGATCACCGGCCGCAGCCAGCCGATCACCGCCGGCACCGGCACGGCCGCCGATTCGAGGAGCCGGACGGCCCGCCCGACGCCGAGCCGGCTCGCCAGCGTGCGCACTGTCGCCTCCAGGTCATTCAGGTCATGGCCCAGCGGCCGGCCGGTCCGCGTCAGCCGCCGCGCCTGGCGATAGCCGCCCAGGTGGTAGACCGAAAGGAGGGCGACTCCCGCCAGCCAGAGCGCGAAGATCCAGGGCAGGGCGGACGGGAGGGCATTCCGGACGGTCGTGGGACCCTCATCACCCCGGCCCTCTTCTCCCAGCCTCCCAACTGTCAGCGGGGGCCCGCCGGGAGGCGAGGGAGAGGTTTGTCCAAAAAGACGTGCTCCGGTAAAGGCGGGGCCCGTTCCCGGTGAACCGGCGATCCGCAGGGCCGTCCCCACCGGCAGCGCCAGCATCAGGAGGAGGGCGCCGGCGGCCACGGCGTAGCGGAGGGCGGCCGAGCTCTTTTTCAGGAGGCTCAAGCCGCCCGCGGCGGCCAGCCCGACGAGCGCTCCCTGCCAGAGGAATTGAACCAGGGCCCAGGCGATCGCCTGGACCGCGGGGGTCGCCCACGACGTTTCGGTCCCGCTCATTTCGTATCTCCTTCGAGCCGATCCAACAGTTCACGGATCTCCGCCAGCTCCCCCGGCGTCGCCGGCCGGGAGGAGAGGGCACGCAGGACAAGCCGGCTGGCCGAGCCTTCAAACGCCCGATCGAGGAGGTCCCCCACGAGCTGCGTCTGGGTCTGCTCCTCCGGCAGACGGGCTACGTAGAGATGGGCCCGCTGGGATTCATCGCGCGTCACCAGCCCCTTCTCCGTCATGATCTGGAGCTGCTTCAGGGTCGTGGTGTAGCCGGTGGGAGCGCGGCGCGCGAGCTCGTCGTGGACCTCCTTGACGGTGCTCGGGCCGCGGCGCCACAGCACCCGGAGGATGGACAGCTCGGCGTCGGTGGGACGGGGAATGTCGGCCATGGAGAGACGATATACGAAGGTCTTCGTATTGTCAACGAAGAGTTTCGTATTTCTTTCCCCCGGTACAATCCCCCTCCCATGTGGCAGCCGGGTGATCGCGTCTCTCATCGATTCCATGCCGAGCTGGGCCCGGGCCGCATCGCCGCGGTCGAGGGGCGGAGCCTGCGCGTCGAGTTTCCGGACGCGGGTCAGACCCTGAGCTTCGCCGCGGGGACGGACGCTCTCGTGCCGCTGAGCGTCCAGCCCGGCGGCAAGGCGCGGCTGGAGGGGACGAGCGAGATCGTGGTCGTCGAGTCGTGCGAAGCGGGGCTCTGCCGGCTGGTGGATGGCCGCGATGTATCCCTCGACGCGCTGTGGCCGCTGCCGGCGGAGGTCTCCCCCGTGGAGCGCCTGGCCCGGGGCAACGTGGACGGCTTCGAGGACTTCGCCAACCGCCTGGACGGGCTGCGCCTCCAGCGCATCCGCCAAGCCGGCGGCCTGGGCTCGTTCCTCGGCGGCCGCATCCAGCTCTTCCCCCATCAGCTCTACGTGGCCGAGCGGGCCTGCCACAGCGATCCCGTGCGCTGGCTGCTGGCCGACGAGGTGGGGCTGGGCAAGACGGTCGAGGCCTGCCTGATCCTCAACCGCCTCCTCCACACCGGCCGCGCCGGGCGTACCCTGGTGGTGGCGCCCGAGACGCTCGTCCTGCAATGGCTGGGCGAGCTGTGGCGCAAGTACCACCAGGTCTTCGTCCTCCTCGACGACAAGCGCCTGAGCGACGTGGCGAAAGATCATGGCGAGGACTTCAACCCCTTCGACGTCCACCGCCGGGCCATCGTGGGTCTCGAGACCCTGACGCGCCGCCGCCGGCTCACCGAGCAGGCCGTGGCGGCGGGGATCGACCTGCTGGTGGTGGACGAGGCGCACCACCTGCGGCGACCCAAGGGTCACCCGGGCACCGAACCCTACCGGGCCGTGGCGCCCATCGCCGCCCTGGGTCGTCACGTCCTGCTGCTCACCGCCACCCCCCTGGAGGACGACGCCCACGGCTTCTTCCGCCTGCTCCAGCTCCTGCGTCCCGAGGAGTTTCCCGAGGAGGAGACCTTCGACGAGCGGCTGGCCCGGCGCGAGCCGCTGCCGCCCTGCACCAGCTCCACCCGGCGGCTGGACATCGGCGGCCTGCCGCCGCGCGTGCCGCAGCCGGTCGCGGTGCCGGCGGCGGACTGGGCGCCCCTGGATCGACTGGTGCGCCACCTGCGGGCCCAGCCGGTGGAGAACGCCGTGGCGCCGCGGCGCAAGCTGGACCGGGTGTTCCGCGGCCTCGCCTCGCCGGCGGCCCTGCTCGCGGGCTTGAGCCGGGAGGAGACCGAGACCGCCGCCCTGGCCGCCGAGGCCCGCGACCGCGACCCGCGGGTGCGCTGGCTGGCCGAGCAGGCCCTCCGCTGGATCGGCCCGGAGGAGAAGACGCTCGTCTTCGTGGCCCATCGCGAGACGCTGGAGGTTCTCAAGAGCGTGATCGAGCGCCAGGGGCGGCGGGCCGGCATCTTCCACGAGGACCTCACCCCCGAGCGGCGGGACATCGAGGTGGCCCAGTTCCGCCTCCCCGAGGGGCCGTCGCTGCTGCTCTCCACCGAGGCCGGCGGCGAGGGGCGGAACTTCCAGTTCTGCCGCCGGCTGGTGCTGTTCGACCTGCCCTGGAACCCCGGCGTGGTGGAGCAGCGCATCGGCCGCCTGGACCGCATCGGCCGCACCATCCCCACGGAGATCGTCTACTTCCGGCCGGAGGCCGGTTTCGGCCGTGCCGTGGCCGACCTCTACGAGGCGATCGGCCTCTTCCGCGAGCCGCTGGGCGGCTTGGAGCGGGAGCTGCGCCACGTGGCCCGGGCGGTCGAGAAGGCGGCGGTCGAGGGGCCGGCGGAGATCGATCCCATGGTTTTTCGCAACGTGCTGCTGGAGGCCCGGACGGCCCACGACCGGGTGCAGAACGCCGCCTTCCACGAGCTGCACCGGGACCCGTACCGGCCGGAGCTGGCGGCGGAGATCCTCTCCCGCGTGCCGCCGGAGCTCGACGCGCTGAACGAGAGCGTCGTGGTGCGGGCCGCCTCGCGCTTCGGCTTCGAGGTGGAGCAGCAAAGCGGCGAGCGGACCTGGCGGATCGAGTTCGGCTACGAGGCGCTGGTGGATCACTTTCCCGGAGTGCCGCTGGGCACGTCCTTCCTCGGTACCTTCAGCCGCGCGCGGGCGGTCGACGAGGAGACGCTCGACTTCTTCTCCTCCGGCCATCCGCTGGTCGAAGGCATCCTGATCGAGCTGGAGGAGGGCCCGCGGGGCCGGGTGGCCCTGTTCCAGATCCCCGGCAACGAGGGCGACGAGGAGGTCTTCGCCCTGATGGCTGTCTACAGCGAGGGGACGGACTGGCGGGCCGTGGTGGTGGACGCCAAGGGGGCTCTCCGCCCCGACCTCGCCGACCGCCTGACCCGCAAGCCCATCGTCCCCGAGCCCGTCGAGGTCAGGAAGTGGACCCAACAGGCAAGTTGGAGCAAGGCCATCCGCCGCATGGCGGACCTCCTCCCGAAGGACGCCAAGCCCCAGGCCGTGGCGGGTTTCCGGGTGCGGCGGCGGGTTGCCAATTAATTTTCGTCAGAGGCCGAACAGCCCGAGCTGCTCCACCTGCCCCGGCCGCCGGAAGGCGGTGGTGGAGAGTTCGGGCCTAGGCTGATCGAGGCCGTAGCGGCGTTTGAAGGTCTCGAAGGTGGTGCGGATCTGCTCGGCGTAGATCCCCTCGCCGCGCATGCGGCTGCCGAAGCGGGGATCGTTCAGCCGGCCGCCCCGCAGGTCGCGGACGCGGTTGAGGACCTTCTCCTTGCGCTCCGGGAAGTGGCGCTCCAGCCACTCCTCGAAGAGGCCAGCCACGGCGCCCGGAAGTCGCATCACCACGTAGCCGGCGGAGCTGGCCCCCGCGCTCGCCGCGGCCTCCAGGATCTTCGCCGTCTCATGGTCCGTGATGGCGGGGACGATGGGCGCCACCATCACGCCCACGGGGATGCCGGCCGTGGCCAGGCGCTCGACGGCCTTGAGGCGCTCGCGGGGGTGGGAGGCCCGGGGCTCCATCTTGCGCGCCAACTCGCCGTCCAGGGTGGTGATGGAGAGGTTGACGGACACGGCCTGGTGCTCGTTGAGAGCCAAGAGGTGGTCCAGGTCCCGGGTCACCAGCTCGTTCTTGGTGATGATCCCCACCGGATTGCGGAACTCCGCCAGCACGGCGAGGCACCGGCGGGTGATCTCCAGCTTGCGCTCGACCGGCTGGTAGGGGTCCGTCACGCCGCTCATGGCGAGGGCCTGGGGCACCCACCGCGGCGAGGCGAGCTCTTTACGCAGCAGCGCGGCGGCGTCCTCCTTCACCAGGATACGGGTCTCGAAGTCGAGCCCCGCCGAGAATCCCAGGTACTCGTGGGTGGGCCGGGCGTAGCAGTAGATGCAGCCGTGCTCGCAGCCTCGATACGGATTGATCGAGGCCTCGAAGCCCACGTCCGGGCTGTCGTTGCGGGTGATCACCGAGCGCGAGGTGTCGCGCAGCAGCTCGGTGCCGATACGCTCCGGGCCGGGGATCTCCGGATCGCGCTCGACGGCGATCGTCTCGAAGCGGTTGGTGGGGTTGAGGGCCGCGCCCCGGCCCTTCGGCGCCGTCTCCATGGCGTAAGTATAGCGCAAGTCGCGCCCGGATGTCGCCTCATGACGCGGCGGGACTCCCCGTTTCCACGCTGCCCAGCTCCGCCTCGAGTTGGGCGGGGCTGGGCAGCGTGCCGCGGAGGTGAGCGGGCATCGTGCGATAACCCGCCACGCCGATGGGCTTGCCCAAGCCCTGGAGGGTGTACTCGGCGACCAGCCGGCTCTTGGTCTTGCACAGGATGAGGCCGACGGTAGGCTGGTCGTCGGGATGACGGAGGTGGTTGTCCACGGCCGCGAGGTAGATGCTCATCTTGCCCGCGTGCTCGGGCTGGAACTCCCCCACCTTGAGCTCGACGACCACGTAGCAGCGCAGGCGCAGATGGTAGAAGAGGAGATCGAGATAGAAATCCTTGCCGTCCACCTCCAGCGGGACCTGGGTGCCCACCAAGGCGAAGCCGGCTCCCAGCTCGAGGAGGAAGTTGCGGACGTGGGTGACGAGGACCCGCTCCACGTCGCGTTCGCGAACCTCGTCGCCGAGGCTCAGGAAGTCGAAGATGTAAGGATCTTTCAGGGTCTCCCGCACCAGGTCGGACTGGGCCGGGGGCAATACACGGTCGAAGTTCGTCAATGCCTGGCCCTGCCGGCGGTGGAGACCGGACTCGATCTGGTGGACCAGGATGGCCCGGGACCAGCCGTTCTCGACCGTCTTCTCCGCATACCAGAGACGATGCTCCGTCTTCTTCAGCCGCTCCACCAGGACCACGTTGTGCCCCCAGGGAAGAGCGGCCAGCACAGGCGGCGGCTCGGCCGGAATCAAATCTCGCACAGGCTGTGCGAGATTTGACCTGGAAGTGGATTTTTTCCCTTTGGAATCAGTGACTTGCAATTCTCGCACAGCTGTGCGAGAAATCTCGTGGTAGGCCAGGAAGAAGGCGCGCATCCTCCAGACGTTGCTGCGGGAGAAGCCCTGAAGACCGGGGAGCTCCTTCTGGAGATCGTCGGCCAGACGCTCGATGACAGAGCGACCCCAACCCTGCTCGTTCTGGCGGTCTGCGATCCGGTGACCGATCTCCCAATAGAGGAGGATCAACTCGCGATTGGCCAACAGCGCAGCCCGGGTCTGAGCGGAGCGGATCCGGCCCTTGAGATCCTCCAGGAAGGATTCATAGCCCAGAATCAATTGTGCAACAGGCTGTTGCACAATCGGCTTCTTGGCACGCTTCTCAGCGGCGGTGGATCCCCGCGCAGCAGGACGCTTTTTCGGAATCACGGCATGGAGTGTAGCACCGGATTCTCAGAAACGGCGACAGCGACCGCCGCCTCCTTCGCCCCCGCCTTGACAACCCCGAGGCGGGGAGCCAGGATGCTTGGAGACCCGATCAGCCTCCGCGGGAGGGCCGTCGTCGTGCGCATCGTCCTCATCTCCCCCAAGGGCCCGCTCTACCGGCATCGCGGCGGCATCTTCAAGAAGTCGCTGCGCTACATGCCGCTGACGCTCACCACCCTGGCGTCGCTGGTGCCGGAGGAGCTGGAGGCGGAGCTGCGGCTGATCGACGAGGGGATCGAGGACGTCGATCCCACCGCGATCGAGGCGGACCTGGTGGGATTGACGGTCATCACGGGTACGGCGCCGCGGGCCTACGAGCTCGCCGCCCGGTTTCGCGAACGGGGTATTCGCGTGGTGCTCGGCGGTCCCCACGTCACCCTCGTCCCGGAGGACGCTCAAGGCCACGCCGACGCCATCGTGACGGGCTACGCCGAGGAGAGCTGGCCCGAGCTGCTCCGCGATTTCGCCGCCGGCCGCATGGGCTCGCGCTACGACCAGCGCCCGGGGCTCTCGCTCGCCGGCCTCCCCTTCCCCCGCCGCGACCTCCTCCCCCGCGACCGGTTCATCACCGACAACGTCTTCGAGGCCACCCGGGGGTGCATCCACAAGTGCGATTTCTGCGTCGTCCCCGCGGCCTGGGGCCAGAAGCCCTATCAGAAGCCGGTCGAGGACGTGATCGCCGACATCCGGCAGATGAAGGCGCGCAAGCTCATCTTCGTCGATCTCAATCTGATCTCCGATCGTGACTACGCGGCTCGCCTCTTCGCGGCCCTGATCCCCCTCAAGGTCCAGTGGTACGGCCTGTCGACGGTGATGCTGGGGGACGATCCCCGCCTCCTCGCGCTGGCCCAGAGGAGCGGTTGCAAGGGGATTCTGATGGGCCTCGAGTCCAATCGCGGGAGAACCTGCGCGACTCGAAGAAAGGCTTCAACTCTCCGGAGCGTTACAAGGAGCTGGTGGCGACCCTCCATCGCCACGGCATCGCCCTCCAGGGTTGCTTCGTCTTCGGCCTGGACCACGACACGCCGGAGGTCTTTCTGGAGACGGCCCGCTTCGCCGTCGAGGCGCGGATCGACCTCCCCCGCTTCGCCGTGGTGACCCCTTTCCCGAGTACGGCCCTGTTCCACCGTCTGGAGCGGGAGGGGCGCATTCTGACCCGCAACTGGGAGCTCTACGACGGCCAGCACGTGGTCTTCCAGCCGGCGCAGATAAGCGTCGAGCAGCTCCAGCACGGAATCGAGACGGCATGGCGGTACGCCGCCGGCTGCTGGGGGCAGGCCTGCCGGGGCTCCCCACCTACAGGGAGATCGAGGAGTGGACGACGTTCGTGGTGCCCACGACGTCCCGGCCGCGACGGGCGTCCGGGGTGCGGATTGAGAGAGGGACCCGGGAGAGGATGGGAGAAGTCGCCGCCTGCCTGGAGCGCAACCGCCGCCGGTACCAGTTCGCCCCGCGCTTCTCCACGGCGGACCTGCTGTCGCCCGAGCGCAGCCGCGGGCTCGAGCCAGGAGATTTCTTTCTCGCTGTGGTAGGTGATGAAGTAGTCGGCTGTCTGGCTCTCTGGGACCAGAGCGGCTTCAAGCAAGTGGTGGTCCAAGGCTATGCTCCCCGCCTCGCCCGCCGGCGGCCCTGGATCAACGGTCTATCCCCTCTCCTGGGGATGCCCCGCCTGCCGGACCCCGGTCAGCCGCTCCCCCACGCCTATCTCTCCCACCTGGCAGTGGACAGAGATGATCCCGCGATCTTCCGCGTCCTGGTGGAGGCCGCCTATGGCGAAGCCCGCGCCCGGCGCTACGTCTACGTAGTGATCGGCCTCGCGGCGCGCCATCCGTGGCGCGGCTGGCTGGAGAGCCGCTTCAAGCCTCGGACCTACGCCAGCGTGCTGTACGCCGTTTCTTGGGAGGACGAAACGCAGGCCGTGGCCGAGTTGGACGGGCGGATGCCCCACGTCGAGGTGGCCCTGCTGTGACCGGCCGGCTGGTGCCCCGCGAGGAGCTGACCCAGGCGGAGCGAGAGGCGCTGTTCGCCCTCCTCGCCGCCCACTTCCAAGGCGTCACCCGGGAGCGCTTCGCCGCCGACCTGGCGGAGAAGAACTGGATTCTCCTCCTGGAGGAGGACGGCCGCGTGCGGGGCTTCTCCACGCTGCGGATCTATGAGACGGCCTCGCCCGGCGGCGAGCCGCTGACGGTGGTCTACTCCGGGGACACCATCGTGGAGCGGGGCGCCTGGGCCACGGCGGCCCTGCCCAAGTCGTGGATCGCGGCCGTGCGCGCCCTGCGCGAGCGGCACCCGCGAGGCCGGCTCCTCTGGCTCCTCCTCACCTCGGGGTTCCGCACCTACCGCTTCCTGCCGGTCTTCTGGCGGGAGTTCTGGCCCCGGCCTGAAGCCGGGACGCCGGCCGAGGTCCGGGCCCTGCTCGATCATCTTGCCCGCGAATGCTTCGGCCCGCTCTACGATCCCGCGTCCGGCGTCGTCCGCTTCCCCGAGCCCCAGATCCTCCGCGAGGGCCTGGACGCGGTGCCGGAAGGGCGTCTCGCCGATCCCCACGTCGCCTTCTTCCTGGAGCGGAACCCCGGCTGGGCTCACGGGGATGAGCTGGTCTGCCTCGCCGAGCTGGCCGAAGGAAATCTGAGCCCGGCGGGCCGGCGGATGTGGCGGCAGGGCCGGGTCACACTGGCGACCTGAACGATGCTGACCCTCCCCTGGATCGCCGCCAACGCCGGCGGGTGGTGGCGGTTCCGCACCGCCCTGGCCGACCCGGCGAGGGTGCAGGCGGCGATCCTGCGGCGCTATTTGCGGGCGAACGCGGAAACGGCGTTCGGGCGCGAGCATGGGTTCTCGTCGATCCGTAGCGTCAGGGAATTCCAGGATCGGGTCCCCCTGGCGGGATATGCCGAGATGGAGCCGTGGATCGCGCGGGTGGCCGCCGGGGAATCGGCGGTGCTGACGCGGTCGCCCGTGCGGACGCTGGAGGTGACCAGCGGCTCGTCCGCCGCGGCCAAGCGCATCCCCTACACGGCGGCGATGCAGGGGGAGGTCCGCCGGGCGGTCGCTCCCTGGGTGTTCGACCTCTACAAGGACCGGCCCCGGCTCGCCCTGGGTTGCGCCTACTGGTCGATCAGCCCGCTGGAGATGGACGAGGAGCCGGCCGGCGGAGCTGTGAAGGAGGGGTTCGAAGAGGACGCCGAATATCTCGGAGGATCTTGGAAGCGGCTGGTGGACTCGACTCTGGCAGTGCCGGGAGCGGTGCGCTTCCTGCGCGATGTCGAGTCGTTCCGCTACGCCACCCTGCTCTTCCTGCTGCGGCGGGCGGACCTGACTCTGATCTCGGTGTGGCATCCCAGTTTCCTGATCCTGCTGATGGGGACTTTGCCGAAGCTGTGGCCGGATCTGCTGCGCGAGGTGGAAGGGGGGAGGAAGATCGCGGGGAGGAGCTTGAAGCCCCTGCCAGGGCGGGCGGCGGAGTTGCGGCGCCTCGCTCCGGATGCGCTGGTGAGGATCTGGCCCCGGCTGGGGTTGATCAGTTGCTGGGGAGACGCGCACGCGGCTCTCCACCTGGAGGAGGTGCGGCGGGCGTTTCCGGGGGTGGAGATTCAGCCCAAGGGCCTGCTGGCCACGGAGGCGTTCGTGACCATCCCGTTCGCGGGGCAGATGCCGCTCGCGATCCGGTCCCACTTCTTCGAATTCCTGACCGAGGGCGCCGCCGGGGAGCGGCCCCGGCTGGCCCACGAGCTGGAGCCCGGGGGCGTCTACTCGGCGGTGGTGACGACGGGCGGCGGGCTCTACCGCTATCGCCTGGAGGACCGGGTGGAGGTGACGGGCTTCGCCGGCCGCACGCCGTCGCTGCGTTTCCTGGGCCGGGAGGGGCACGTCTCCGATCTGCGCGGCGAGAAGCTCCACGAGAGCTTCGTGGCCGGCGCCCTGGCCCGGGCCTTCCGCCGGCTCGCCATCGCCCCCCGCTTCGCCATGCTGGCACCAGAGGCGGACTCTGCCAGTGCGCCGCGGTACGTCCTGTACGTGGAGATCGCAGGGCAGGCGCCTCCCGGGCTGGCGGCGGCCGTGGAGGAAGAGCTGGCGGCGAATCCTCACTACCGGGCTTGCGTGGCCTTGGGGCAGCTCGCGCCGGCGGCCGTCTTCTTCGTCGAGGGCTCGGCCTTCCCCCGCTATCTCCAGCAGTGCCGCGAGCGGGGGCAGCGCCTGGGGGACGTCAAGCCCCTGGCATTATCGAGCGCCGTCGGCTGGCTGGACGTCTTTTCCGGTCTAAGATAGCCAGCTATCGATCCATCTCCGACCTTTGGGAAGGATCAGACTGGAGATCCTGTTCTCGATCTTCAAACAGGCCGCCGTCATCCAGGAAACCCGAAGGTGAACCGGATCGTGCAGCACTCGCAGCAAGAGCACCATGGCCGCGCCTAGAGAGCCCCTGCTGGCCTGGCCGGGGGTGGAGAGCCTCAAGCTGACGCTCCCCCTCTCCTACCTGTTCTCGAAGATCTTCTTCTCGATCTACGGCGGCGCCAGCCTGCTCGCCGGGCTGCGGGGCGCCCGCCCAGACTTCCATTTCGACTGGGAGCTGCGGCTGCCGTTCATCCCCTGGCTCGCCGTCGTCTATCTCTCCGTCCCTCTGCTGCTCCTGCTGACGCCCTTCACCCTGCGCACGTGGCGGTCGTTCACCCCGTTCTTCCTGGCGCTGACGGCGGAGACGCTGGTCGGCGGCATCGTCTTCCTGGCCATCCCCATGGTACAGGTCTATCCGGCGCGGGTGGCTTCCGGCGTCGGCGGCGCCATCTTCCACCTCGCAGACCGGCTGAACCTCCAATACAACGAGTTCCCGTCGCTGCACATCGCCTTCACGGTGACGGCGGCGATCGTCTTCGGCCGGCGGTGCGGTCCCCTGGGGCGGGCCCTCTTCGCCCTGTGGACGGTCGCCGTGGGCGTCTCGACTCTCTTCATGCACGAGCACCACATCCTGGACCTCGCCTCCGGGGCCGTGCTCGGGTTGGCGGGAGTCGGGATCGTTTGGCGCCGGACGTCGCGGGACGAGGTGTTGGAATCGCTGCGCATCGAGGCGCTCTGCCTGCGGGAGTTCGCCTGGTTCGTCCGCCGGCACCCGCGCTACCTGGTGATGTTCTTCGCCCTGTTCCGGGCCTCGGTCCCCCGCTGGCGCAAGACGCGCGTGCTGCGCGCCACCTACTGCCTGGCCCAGCACGTGGACGACATCCTGGACGGCGACCGGAAGATCAAGGGGGATCCCGAAGCCTATGTCCTCGCCGTGGTGCGCGGGCTCCGGGGCGAGGCGCCGTTCGGTGAGACGACGGCGGATCAGCTCGCCGCGTTCGTCGGCGCCGAGCTCGGACGGTTCGAGAGCGAGCGGGACGATGCCCGGGACCATCCGCGCAGCGACCTGGTGAAGCTCTTCGAGGTGCTGCTGGAGGACCGGCGGCGGATGGACGCCCGGCGGACGCTGTGCGCCGAGGCCCTCGCCGAGCAGCACCGGCTCACCTTCTTCTACTCCCTGAACCTCACCCTGATCCTGGCCGGCTCCGGGCTGCGGGCCGCCGACGCGCCGGACGTGATCGCCGCCCTCGCCTGGTGCTCGCCCGTGCGGGACCTCGAGGCGGACCTGAAGAAGGGGCTGATCAACGTCCCCGCCGAGGTGCTGGCGCGGGCCGGCTGGAACGGCGATCCCGCGATCCTCGCGACGGCCCTCGACACGGCCGCCGTGCAGGACTGGCTGCGCGCCGAGCACCGGCGCGGCGCCGCGGCGATCCAGAACCTTGGAAGCCGACTGAACGACATCGCCGAGCCGAAGGCGAAGGCCATCCTCTCCAGACTCCACCGGGCGCTCGACGTCTATGAAAAGAAGTACCGGCGCCGGCACCGCTTCGACGAGCCGGGCTCGGAAGCGAGACGGGTCGAGCCCCTGCCCGAGGCCTCGAACAGCTAGGCGGGAGAGTTCCTCTTTATCCAAGCCCGAGCAGTGCTAAAGTCTCAGGGTCGGACGCTCCTGTTTCAGCAACCTGAAATATGCGAAAGGGGATCATCATATGACCGTATCGTCGCCTGTTCCTCCTCCACCAGGAACGCCGGTGGCTCCGAAGAAGACGAGCCCCCTTGTCTGGGTCGGCATCGGCTGCGCCGTCATCATCGTCCTCTGCTTGATCGCTGTGGTCGGTGCGGGCTGGTTCATCAAGAGCAAGGCGGAAGGTTTCACGAAGCATCCGGCCTTCTCCAGCGCCAAGCTCATGGTGCAGTTCAACCCCCAGTTGGAGCTCGTCAAGAGCGATGAGGACGCCGGCACCCTCACGATCAAGGACAAGAAGAGCAACGAGGTCGTCACCATCACCGCCGACGAGAAAAACAAAACCCTCACCGTCAAGAACGAGACGACCGGTGAGACGACCACCATGAGCACCGACGACGTGAAGGCGGGCCGGTTCACTATCAAGAGCAACAAAGGCACGGCAACCTTCGACGCGAGCGGCAAGGACGGCGCCACCTTCAAGGCCACCAACGAGAAGGGCGAGGTGACCACGATGAACGCCGGGGCCGGCGCGCCTCAGAACCTCCCGTCGTGGCTGCCAGTCTATCCTGGAGGCAACGTCCAGGGGACCCTCGACACCACCAACGCCGAGGGCCATTCGGCGGCGTTCACGGTGACCACCAAGGACTCGGTCTCCAAGATGATGGAATTCTACGAGACCCAGCTCAAGAGCGCCGGCTTGAAGGTCGAGAAGACCACGATCTCCTCCAACGGCCAGGACGGCGGTACACTCACCGCCAAGAGCGACGACGAGAAGAAGCAGGCCAGCGTCATCTTCGGGACCGCCAACGGGGAGACCTCCGCGGCCGTGACGTTCCAGGAGAAGAAGTAGCAAGCATGCTCAAGCTGGTTCTGCTGCGGCACGGTGAGAGCACCTGGAACGTCGAGAACCGGTTCACGGGATGGACCGACGTGGACCTCTCGCCCAAGGGGATCGAGGAGGCCCATGAAGGAGGCCGGCTGCTCCGGGAGGGGGGCTATACCTTCGACGTGGCCTACACGTCGCTGCTCAAGCGGGCCATCCGGACGCTGTGGATCACCCTCGACGAGATGGACCTGATGTGGATCCCTGTCCACCGGAGCTGGCGCCTGAACGAGCGGCACTATGGCGCTCTCCAGGGGCTCAACAAGGCGGAGACGGCGGCGAAGTACGGCGATGCCCAGGTGCTGGTCTGGCGTCGCAGCTACTCCGAGCCGCCGCCGCCCCTCACCTCCGACGACCCACGCTATCCCGGCCGTGACCGCCGGTACGCCGGCCTCAAGCCGGAGGAGATCCCGCTCGCCGAGTCGCTCAAGGACACGGTCGCCCGCTTCCTCCCTTACTGGCACCAGACGATCGTCCCCGACTTGCAAGCCGGCAAACGGGTGCTCATCGCCGCCCACGGCAACAGCCTGCGGGCGCTCGTCAAGCACCTGGATGACATCTCGGAGGAGAAGATCGTGGGGCTCAACATCCCCACGGGAATCCCGCTGGTCTACGAGCTCGACGACGATCTGACGCCGGTCCGCAGCTACTACCTGGGAGATCCGGAGGCGGCGCGCAAGGCGGCCGAGGCCGTGGCGAAGCAGGGCCAGGCCCGGGGATGAGACGAGACGGCTAACTCTCCCGGTACGGTGGCTTGCGGCTCGGCGGCGGCTGGTGATCGCCCTCGAGCAGCCGGTTCAACACCGTCCGCAGGGTCTGGACGGGGCTGATCGAGGACTCCAGGCCCTCGACCAGCCCACGGTCGAAGCGGTTCAGGACGGAGTCATAGAGGTCGCGGCGCACCTCGTCCGGCTGCATGAGGTCGCGAACCTTCCGGGCACAGGAGGCGCACCCCTTCAGCAGGTGGGCCACGACGATCCGGCTCTCATCCCGTGCAGCGGTGCCCGCGACGAATCGCTTGAGAGTCTCGTCCGAGGGATGCTCCAAGGAAATCCTCCTCCTCGCTGCCCTTAAGGGCTTTATGCACTCCGAATACGAGTGAGCGCGGGAGGATATTCATTTCGCTTCCGAGCTTGGCGACGGCGTCACTGGCAGGAGAAACCGTACCCCGAGCAGCAACCCGTCCCCGTGCAACTGGTGGTGATCATGCTGCGCTGGATCGCCCCGGTATTGTTCTTCGCTCGGAAATGGCCAACTCCGTCCGCGTCACCTCCCGCCGTGTTGTAGATACTCCAGTCGCTGAAATTATAATCGAACTGGGCGGCGGTGGAACCTCTCCCGACGTTTAGTTGCGCTTTGACATTCGTGTACGTGTCAAATTTCGCGGTGTCGCCGCAACCGGAATAGAAGGAGGAGGTGGAGCAGGCGATCTGGTCGTTGTAGCCGGCTCGGAGGCTGTAGAACTGGGTCGTCTTTCCCGAAGGCTTGTCGCGATAACCGCCATCGCCCATCTTTGGGTTGTAGCCTGGTGCGAGGTGGGGGAAGAAGCCGAAGACGTTTGAATCGAAGATGTTCTGGCCGCCGCAGGTGGTGATGGCGGGGTTGGCGTAGCCGGCCCAGTAGCAGGAGGAGAGGCCACGCAGGCCGCCGGAGATGGCGATGAATTTCCGTACGCTCCCCCAGAGGTTGCCGTAGTCGATGCCGTGGATGCCCACGGTCACTCCCATGGAGTGGGCGATGACGTCCACCTGCGACTTGCCGGTGTAGGTCTTCACGGCGTTGATGAAGTCCCGCACCATGGCGGCCTTGCTGGGCTGGTGGTAGTTGAGCTGCGGAGCCGCCCGCTCGGAGGACGACAGATAGTTGAGGCCGAAAAGCTCGCAGTCGTTGTAGCCGGCGGCCCGGAATTCGGCGTAGACGGAGAGGACGCCCGTCGACGGCGGGTAGTCCCAGTTCTTGGCCTCGTCGCCGTTGCCGTGCAGGAAAACGATGGGGGTATGGGTGGCCGTGCAGTTGCCGCCGCCGAAGCCGCCATTGGCTGCGCTGGCGGGATTGAAGCCGCCGGCGAACTGGACGGAGCTGCCGGTGTAGGTCAGGGCGCCCGCCGGCAGCGCCAGGAGAAGCATCAGGAACGAGACCGCCAGAGCCTGCTTCTTCATATCTCCTCCTTCGTTTTTACGTTGTCTGTCCATTCGGTCGTCTACGCCCGGAACGCCACGCCCGCCTGGTTGTAGCCCACGCCCGAGCCGATGAGGACGACCAGGTCGCCCGCCTTGATCTTCCCCTTCGCCCGGGCGTCGTGGAGGGCCATGGGGACGCAGGCGGAGCCGGTGTAGCCCCAGTCCTCCATCACCGTGTGGGTGCGCTCCAGGGGGAGGCCCAGATCGCCCATCACCAGCTCGATGGACGGCTTGCGCACCTGGGTGAAGATCAGGAAATCGATGTCCGGGACCTCGAAGCCCCCCTCCCGGGCCAGCCGGCGTACGAGGCGCGGCCACCCCTCGTGATTGATCTCCGGGGGGTAGCGCTGGACGATCTGCACCTGGGTGCGGCCGGCGCGGACGGACTCCTCGCTCGCCGGCTCGGCCGTGCCACCGGAGTAGATCCCCCAGTAGCCGGCATAGGCGCCGTCCGCCTGGAACGCCGCGTTGAGGAAACCCGGCTCGTCCGACGGCGCGAGGATCGCCGCGCCCGCTCCGTCGCCATAGAAGAAGACCATGGGGTCGTTGGCGGCGGTCAGCTTGTGCATCAGGTAGACGCCGATGACGAGCACGGTCTTCAGGGCCGAGTTGGCCGCGATCAGCCCCGCGCCCGTGGCAAAGCCGGTGGGGAACGAGGCGCAGGCACAGCCGACGTCGAAGGTGCCGGCGTTCTTCGCTCCCAGCTTCTCCTGCACGACGACCGAGGTGGCGGGGGTAATGTAGTCGGGAGAGTCGGTGCCCAGGATGATGAGGTCCACGTCCTCCGGCCGGCGGCCGGCCGCCGCCAGGGCTTGGCGGGCGGCGTGGACGGCGACGTCGGAGGTGGACCAGTCCTCGGGGGCCCACCAGCGGCGGCGGATGCCGGTGGAGGCCTCCATCTTGTCCACGAAGTCCGGCGGCTCGGGAAAGCGCTCGCGCAGGAGGTCGTTCGAGATCTCCCGCTCGGGCAGGTAGGAGCCGGTGGAGACGAGCTTGGCGTAGCGTGGCATGGTGGACTCCGGGATGAGGGGTTACGTCAGGGAGCCGACAAAGCCGCGGAGGATCTCCACGGTCTTCTCCGGCTGTTCGATGATCAGGCCGTGGCTGCCGCCGGGGACGATTTCGAGGCGCGCGCCGGGGATGCCGGCGGCCAGGGCCCGGGAATGCTCCAGGGGAAACATGGTGTCGCGCTCGCCGGCCACGACGAGCGTTGGCGCCTGGATGAGAGGGAGATACGGCGTCAGGTCAAGCCCTTCGAGGACGCCGATGATGGGCGCCAGCCCCGTATACCACGCGGCTGGCAGGAGGCCCACCTGCCGCCGGTAGAGGGCCAGGGTCGCGGCGTTGACCTCCCGGTACTCGGGGCTGTAGGTAGCAGGGATCACCAGATCGTAGACCCGGCCGCCGTCGCCGCCCGCCACGGTCTCCAGGCACGCGTCGCGCACCAGGGCCGAGGCCGCCCACAACTCGGGGGTGACCTTCTCCGTGGCCGTGATCGCGATCACGGACGCCACCCGCTCGGGATGGAGCGAAGCCAGCCGCAGAGCCACGAGCGCGCCGAAGGAGGTGCCCGCGGCGTGGATGCGCTCGATCCCCAGCGCATCCAGCAGGGTCACGAGATCCTCCGCGTGGGGCTCCAAGCGGGGCTCGGGCACGCCCGGCGAGAAGAGCTGGCCCCGGAAATCGCACCGCACGATGCGGAACGCATCCTCCAGGGGCGCGGCGATCTTCTCCCAGGCGGCCATGGTCATCAGCCCGCCGTTCAACAGGAAGAGCGGCGGGCCGTCCGGGTTGCCGGTGATGCGGTGGGCGAGTGGGCTCATGGGTAACTCCAGCGGCATGCCCTTCAAGTCAGGTTTTCCTTTCCAAATATTTCTCTCTCAGCTCCCCCTTGACCACCTTTCCATACGGCGTCCGCGGCAGCGCGTCCACGAAGACGAATTCCCGGGGAACCTTGTACTTCGCGAGCCGAGATTCGAGGAACCCGCCGAGGTCGTCCGGCGGCGCGCCTCCCGGCACCACGAAGGCGACTCCCACCTCGCCCCAGGTCGGATGGGGGATGCCCACCACCGCGGCGTCCCGCACCGCTGGATGCTGGAGCAGCTCGCCCTCGATCTCGGCGGGATAGACGTTGACGCCGCCGCTGATGATCATGTCCTTCTTCCGGCCAGCGATAGAGTGGAAGCCGTCCGCGTCCCGCCGCGCGAGGTCGCCCGTGTGGAACCAGCCCTCGGCATCCAGGGCCGCGGCCGTGGCCTCAGGGTTTTTCCAGTAGCCGCGGCTGACGTGGGGGCCTCGAAGCAGCAGTTCCCCCAGCTCTCCCGCCGGCACCTCGGCGCCATCTTCACCGATCAGCCGCGTCTCGGTGAACATCAGCGGCTTGCCGATGCTGCCCGGCTTGGCGACCGACTCCTCGACGGTCATGGCGAAACAGTTCACCCCCACCTCGGTGAGGCCGTAGCCCTGCTTGAAGGCCACGCCCCGGCGCTGGTACGCCTCGATCAAGTAGGTGGGGAGCGGCGCGCCGCCGCTGATGAACCAGCGGACCCGCGAAAGGTCCGTCGCCTGGAAGCCGGGATCGTCCATCAGCAGCTTGAAGATCGTGGGCACCCCGAGGACCACGGTGCAGCCCTCGTCCTCGATCGTCCGCCAGACCTCGGCGGCGTCGAAACCGCGGTAGAGGACGACTTTACCGCCGATGGTGAAGATAGGAACCAGGAACGCTCCCAGGCCGCCGGCGTGGTAGAGCGGAGTAAAAATCGGGCTCACGTCGTCCGCCCGGAGCTGCCAGCCGACGACCGTGTTGTAGCCGTTCCAGAGGATCATGCGGTGCGGGAGCATGACGCCTTTCGGCTTGCCCGTGGTGCCGGAGGTGTAGAGCAGGCACCAGAGATCCTCGGGATCGCAGCGCTCCCGGGTCCACGGCGTGTCCGGCACGGCGGCGGCCAGCGGCGCGAAATCCTCGTCGAGCGAAATCCAGTGATCCAGGGAGACGAGCTCCCGCAGAGCGCGCACGGTCCCGGCGTGCTCGGCGCCGTAGAGGAGGCCGGCGGGCCGGGCGTCGTCCAGGATTCCCGCCAGCTCGCGGGGGGTGAGCCGCGTTCCCAGGGGGACGAGGATCACGCCGGACTTGGGCGCGGCGAAGAGGGCGTCGAGATACTCCGGCCGGTTGTCCGCCAGCAGGGCGAAGCGCTCCCCCTTTCCGATCCCCAGCACCTCCCTCCAGACCCGGGCCACGCGAACGGCCCGCGCGTCGAGCTCGCTGTAGGTGAAGCGCTCGCCCGTGGGCACGTAGACCAAGGCGAGCCGGTCCGGCGTCAGCCGCGCCCGCTCACCCAGAATATCTCCGGAGATCACCGGGTTTTCCCTCTACGTTCCCACCACCAGGCCGCCGTCCACCGAGAGCACGGTGCCGGTGATGAAGCCCGCGACGTCCGAGGCCAGCCAGAAGTAGGCTTCGGCGACGTCTTCCGGCCTCCCCATCCGGCCGAGTGGCGTGTGGGAGACCATTCCCTGGAGCACCTTCTCGGGCATGGCCGTGACCATCTCCGTGGCGATGAAGCCGGGGGCCACGGCGTTGACCCGGACGTTGTATCGCCCCAGCTCCCGCGCCCACGTCTTCGTCATGCTGATCACCCCGGCCTTGGTGGCGGCGTAGTTGGTCTGGCCGAAATTGCCATAGAGTCCCACCACCGACGAGGCGTTGAGGATCGAGCCGCCGCCGCTTTCAATCATCAGGGGAGCGACGGCCCGGGTGCAGAGGAACACCCCCTTGAGATTGACCGCGACCACGGCGTCGAAGTCCCTCTCCGTCATTTCGGCCAGATTCTGGCCGTCCTTCCACTTGACGAGCTGGTGATCGCGCAGGATGCCGGCGTTGTTGACCAGCACGTCGACCCGCCCCCAGCGCTCCACGACCGCCGCCACGGCCGTTTCGACCGCGGCGGCGTCCGTGACGTCCACCGTCTGGAACGACCCCTCCCCCCCCGCCGCGGCGAGCTCGGCGACGAGGGCGTCAGGGTCGGCGGCCTTGACGTCCCAGACGGCCACCCGGTCGCCGCTCTGAGCGAAGCGGCGGGCCGTGGCGCGGCCGATGCCCGCCGCGCCGCCGGTGACGACGACGATCTTTTCTTTCATCGCAGACTCCTCTCTTTCCCCCACCCAAACCCTCACCCCGACCCTCTCCCGTCCCCTCCCACCCCCCTCACCGGGAGAGGGAGAAGAAAATCACCAGCCTCTTGTTGCTGTTCTCCCTCTTCTCCCGGTGAGGGGGGTGGGAGGGGACGGGAGAAGAGGGCCGGGGTGATGAGGGCCTAGAACCCCCACCGCAACCCGAGCTGGATCTCCCGCCCCGGCAGCGTCGCCCGGGCCTTGCCGAAGCTCGGGTTCACCCGGAACGGCAGGCTCGGATTGGCCAGCGTCGGTCCCGAGAGGAACTCGGCGCCGTCGATCGAATTGACGTCGTAGTTCACGGTGTTGGTGACGTTGAACGCTTCGGCGATGACGTCCAGGCGCTGGCCGCCGAAGAGGTGGAGGCCCTTGGTGAGGCGCAGGCTCAACTGGCGGAACGGCGGGCCGTTCTCGCTGTTGCGCACGACCCCCGCGGGACGATCCGAGTTCTTACCATCGCCGTTGAAGTCATAGCCCAGGCGGTGATTCCATGGCTGGCCGGAGCCGTACTCGAAGATGGGCGCCAGGGTGAGATCCCAAGGCAGGTGGATGATACTGGTGAGCACGAAGCGGTAGCGCTCGTCCGCCTGGCTGCGGCCGTACTCGGCGCCGATGTTCGACGGGTCGTTCGGGTAGCCGGTGGGGAACGCGGGGCTGAAGTCGTCCGCGATGTTCTTCTTGTCGGCCACGGTGACGGAGGCGGTGATCAGGTCGCCCTGCCGCACGGAGCCGTTGAGCTGCAGGATGAGCGCCTTGTACTCGCTGCGCCCATCGTTGGTGAACATGTTGATCTGGTTGTAGGCCGGGTTCAGCCGCACCGGGTGGGCGTTGCCGCCGAAGTTGACGTCGCGGATGACGATCTCCTGGCGCCCCTTGGCGTAGACCCCCTCGGCGTCGAAGAAGAGGCGGGGGGTGATCGCCCGCGTCCAGCCGACGCTCGCCTGGGTCGACTCCGGCGTGTCGAGCTTGGGCGCGAGGAGCGAGATGTCGGGCTTCAGCAGGACGCCGGTCGTCGTCGGGTGGTTGGGATCGAGGACGAACGGCGGCGTGTTGAGGCCCAGCAGGAGGCCGTTGACCCGCGTGCGGCTGACGCGGCCGGTGACACCGTTCTGCTGCAGCTCGACGCCCGCCGGCACCAGCAGGTAGCGGCCGTTGAACAGGCCGGCGCCAGCGCGGAAGACGCTCTTGCCGTCGTTGCCCGGATCGAGGGAAAAGGAGAGCCGGGGCTGGAAGTCGTTAGTGTCCTTCTTGCGCGGCTTGGGAACCAGCGGATGGGTGAAGCCGGGGTTGTTGCCACCGTCGTCCAGATCGTAGCGCACGCCGAGGTTGACCGTCAGGTTCGATCGCGGCCGCCAGTCGTCCTGGAGGAAGCCGGCATAACGCTTCGTGTCATAAGTGACGTCGCTCGAGCCGTCGCCGTAGAGATAGGCGATGGGGATGGCCCGGGTGTCGGTCAGATAGGTGAAGAGGCCGTACTGGAAGGTGTCGATGCGCGACCGCTCCTGGTGGTAGAGGAAGGAGGCGCCGGCCTTGACGTCGTGCGTCCCCTTCCCTTCGAGCCCGAGGTGGAGAGTGTCCCGCACCTCGTACTCCTTCCCCTCCCCCAGCAGGTTGCCGAGAATGTTGGCCCCCGTCTCCAGGGTGTTGCCGGAGGAGAACCACTCGCCCACGGCCTGGGAGTTCGTGGGCTCCTCGAATTTGCGCTGGCCATACTGGCCCCGCAGCTCGTTGAGCCGGCCGCCGGAGAATACCGCGAGGTTCTCCAGGGTAAGATTCCAGTTGTCGCGGTTCAGCGTCTGGCCGTTGCTCTCGTCGTTGACGCCGCCGACGCGGAAATTCTTCTCCTTGTATTTCTCGAACACCAGGTTGCCGTTGAGCGACTTGCTCTCGGAGAGGATGTCGTCGAGCTTGAGGAAACCCAGGGTCTGATCGAACGGGTGCTTGACGTCCCTGGCCTGAGAGGCGAAGGCGCCGCCGGGCCGGAACAGAGCGATGTTCTTCTCGTTGACCTCCTCGGCGTTGGCGAAGTAGTGGACCTTATCCTGCACGACGGGGCCGCCCACCGAGAAGCCGTACTGGTCGCGGGAGAAGTCGTTCTTCTGCTGCTCCAGGGCCCCCCGGGAGCGCAGCGAATCGGCGCGATAGAAACCGAAGGCCGAGCCGCGAACCTGGTTGGTGCCGCTCCGGGTGATGATCGAGAGAGCGCCGCCCGCCGTGCCGCCGATCTCGGAGTCGTAGCGGTTGTTGATCACCCGGAACTCGCCGATGGCGTCCTGGCTGAAACGGATCTTGGCCAGCCCCAGGGCGGCGTCGGTGAAGTCGACGCCGTTGACCAGGATGGTGGACTGGCTGGCGTTGCCGCCGGCGCCCACCACCGGGCCGCCGCCGATGAAGCGGAAGCCGCCGCGCTCGCGCTGCACGCCAGGGGCGATGAAGGCCAGGCGCTGGAAGTCGCGGTCGGGCACGGGGAGCGACTCGATCTGCTCGGGCACGATGTTCGTCGAAGTGTCCGTTTTGTAGACGTCCACCAAGGGCACGGTGGTGCTGACGGTGATGCTCTCCGTCACCGCCGGGCTCAGCGTCGCCCGCACCCGGGCCGTCTGGCCGACCCGCAGGGTGAGGCCGTCCTGGGTCACCGGCGAAAAGCCCTGGAGCTGGATGTCGGCCTTATAGGTGCCGGGCGGCAGGGCCTCCAGGGTCGCGATCCCCTGCGCGCCCGTCACCTCGGAGCGGGCCAGGCCCGTCTCCCGATTGAGCAGCGTCACCGTCACCCCGGGCAGGGGCGCGCCGTCCGTCCCGGTGACCACGACCTCGACGCTGGCGGTCGAGACCTGGGCGGCCAGGGGCCCCGCCAGGATTCCCATTCCCAGCAGCAGCGCCAGCGCGAGAGCCACCCCCAGGGCGGCCCATCCGCGCGGCAGAACCTCCATCTTCCTCAGCATGATCCTCTCCTCATGTCCTTCAGGGGACGCCTTTGAATCTATGGATTTTTCACATCCCGCGGATCGAGCCCGCGGCGCAGGATCTTCGAGAATTCGTGGACCGCCTGGTGGGAGTCCAGGCCGAAGTGCATGGGCACGCCGAAGCACTTCTCGACGGTGAAGAAGTAGAAGAACCAGCGGGTGGCGAGCATCACCGCCACCAGCGGGTCCGCCTCTCCCAGCTCGCCCGCCTCCTGGCGCGCCGCCAGGCGCTCGGCGTAGGTGGCCGCGAAGCGGTCCGCCATCTGCTGGTAGAAGGCCTTGATGTGCTTGCCCTTGAACTCGATGACGTCGATATAGATGAGCAGGATGTGGGCGGAGTTCTCCGCCACCACCTGCTCGATCGCCGCCGCCATCTCCTCCAGGTCCTCGGGAAAGCGGGCGGCGCTGAAGATCTTGTTGAGCGGCAGCTCGGGGTCGAGCAGCACCTGCCAGTACTGGTCGATGAGCTGGCCGAAGATCTCCTCCTTGCCGCCGAAGTGGTGGTAGAGGTTGCCCACCGAGAGCCCCGACCGCCGGGCGATCTGCCGCATCGTCGTCGCCCGGAACCCCTGGCGGGCGAACAGCGACAGCGCCGCCTTCAGCACCTTCCGGGCCGAGGCATCCGACTTGTCCGCCTGGGTGCGCCGCTTCGCCATGGTCTCCTTCCCGGGCCGCGAATCGCAGAACGAGCGTTCACGGAACGAGCGTTCGGTTTTTTTTGGGATGATAGAGGGGCGGAGGGCGGGTGTCAAGACGAGACGAGCGAAGAGAGGATTGGGGAGCGAGGAAGGTGGGGAAGGTCGCTTAGGGTAGGGGCGGGTCTGGAGGGGTGGTCGGGGGCTCGACCCGCCCTGGGAGGCCGCGAGATCGATCCCTTAGTAGGGCGGGTCGAGCCCCCACCCGCCGGCCAGACCCGCCCCTACCCTAGGATCTATTCGAGGATCTACCGCTTACCCGCCGGCTCCTCCGCCTTCTCCAGCTTGCGCGGCTTGGCCTTGGTGGGCATCACGCCGTCGCCCATACGGTTGCGGGCGGTCACCGTGGACGAGTAGTTGGCCTCCACCCGCTTGAGCTCGTCGCTCTTCAGGTGGCACTTCTTGTACTTCTTCCCACTGCCGCACCAGCAGGTGTCGTTGCGGCCCAGCGCGACCTCCGCAGCCTTCGGCTTGGGCGAGAGCAGATTGCGAAACCAGGTTCCCAGCGACACGATCGTCTCCAGTCCAGAAAAGAGGTTGGTAATGCGAATCGAAAACGGGGCTACCGGGCTTGGACCTTCAGCAGGTCGACGACCTTCTTGACGCCCGGCGTCTCCTCGACCGCCCTGAGCGCCAGCGACTTGCGCTCCCGGTCGGGGAGGGCGCCGCGAAGGCTGACCACCCCGTCGCTCACCTCGACCTCGAGGTCGAGGGCGTAACGGCCGACCTCCTCCAACAGGTTCTTGCCCACGCGCATTTCGAGGACGGCGTCGTCCACCTTGCGCTCGGCGTGGCCGACAGCCCTGGCCACGGGAGTGCCGGGCGCGGCCTCCTCCCGGTTGGTGAGGTTGTTGTCCACGTCCCGGACACCGGGGACCGTCTTGACGACCTCCTCAGCCAGATCCTGAGTGGAGCGCTTGTCGACCGCGCCGAAGAGGCGGACCCATCCGCCCTTGACCTCCACCGTCACCCCGAGGACGTCCTTCCCGAGCTTCTCCAGCAGGGCCAGCCGGATCTCGTGCTCCAGCCGCGCGTCGGACACCTCCTGCTCCCGCACGCCCTCGTCCGCCGCCCGCGACCGTTCGGTGGGCACGGTCGAGGCGCAGGCGGAGAGCAGGGCGCCGAGGAGAGCGGCGGCGAGCAGGGCCTTGGGAGTGGGGGTGTTCATGCGTCGGGTCCTTAGTCGTTCGGCGGAAAAGGGTATCACAGGGAATCAGGCCGCCAGTAAGGGCGCCAAGTCGGCTTTCGCCACTGGCGGAAGCCCCAACCTTTCCAGCAGGCCGTTGATCGCCGCCAGCGAGATCTGGCTGGGCGCAGTGATTTCGATGCCGATGGGATTGCCGCGTGGACCGAAATCGATCACCATACCCGGCTCGACTCGCTTCGTCGACGAGCTTTTTTCATCCGCCTGACGCGGAAGATAGAGGTATGCCGCCATGGGACGACCATGCCGGAACGTCACTTCCAGGTAAAGTTTTTTCATCCGCCCCGAAGGCTAGCGCGCCTGCCAGGGGATGTCGATCACCGCCCGCTCGGGGCTCCGATCCCCGGCCTGGCTGAAGGGGTGGACCTGATCGGACCTCTCCCGGTCGTAGGTGAGCTCCAGCCGGTACTGCCCTGCCACCAGAGTGGAGCCGCCCAGGGGAAGGAGGACGAGCCCCGTACCGTCCGCCCGGCGCACCACCGTGGGCTGGGTCAGAGGGATGTGCTCCGTCGGCGCCACGAAGGTCCGGCGGTGGCCGGGGCCGCCCGTCCCCACCACGCGCAGCTCGGCTCCCGCGGCCGGGAAGCGCAAACGCCCCGGCTCACCCAGGGGAGCGGCGAAGCGGCGCTCGACTCCCGCTTCGGCAGTCCCGGCAATCCCGGCAGACATCGCCCCGGCTTCGGAACCTCCAAAGATCCGGACACGGGCTCCCGCCGGCAGTGGGTCCTCGCCGCCGAAGCCGTACCAGGTCGTCCACTCCGGCTCCGCCACGCGCACCTCGCTGAAGCTCACGTCTGGGCTGGCCGCAGCGAAGAACCCCACCCGGCCGGCGGGCAGATCGGCGTCCTCCAGACGGAACAGCTCCTCCCCATCGAGCCACCCGGCGAAGTGCTCGCCCACGGCGTCGAAGGTGAGGCCGATCTCGCGGCCCGCCGGCATCGGTCCCGTCCCCTGCCAGAGAACGGTCTCCTGGCCTTTGACCCTCTTGACCAGCCGCCGGGCTCCGCTCCCGGACTCGATGGAGAAAATGACGCCGTTGTCGATGTCGAGGAAACGGAACAGCGCTCCCACGACTCCACCCGTCCCGGGGCGAAGGCGCACGGCGAACCGGTAGTCGGTCGCTGCCGGGTCGCCGGTCAGGGCAACGCGGGGGGCCAGGAGATCGGCGCCCGCCGGACGCAAGGCTCCCCCCTCGGCCGTCCAGCTATCGGGCAGCGGCTGCGTCTGGGCGTCCAGGAAGCTCCAGCGGCCTGGAATCAGGCTGTCGAACGATTCGTCCAGCCCCCAGCCGGTGAAGGTCCGGCTGGCCGGAAAGACCCGCACCGCGGAGAAGTGGGCGTCGGAATTGTCCCGGGCATAGAGGGCGATGCGTCCCGCCGGGACGTCCCCATCCTCCACCGCGAACAGGGGGACGCCATCCATGTAGCCGCGCAACGAGCTGCCCACGGCCACCACGGTCACCTCGATGGAGCGGCCCGGCGGATAGGAGACGCCGTCCTCCCACAGCACGGTGACCTGGCCGTTCACCCGCTTCACGAGCCGGCGATACGACTGCCGGGCATTCATCGAGAACCGGTAGTAGTTCGCCAGGTCCCGGCCGCGGAAGATCAGGCCGATGTCGCCGCCGGCCTGGCACCGCAGGCGGGCACTGTAGACGACATCGGTCCAGCCCGGGTCTCCGGTGTAGGCATAGGTGCCGGGCAGGGCGGGGACGTCCCCTTGCTGGACGAAGCTCGAGAGGTGAAGCTCGCCGTCGGAGATCTCCCAGCTCGACGGCTGCGTCCCCGGCACCTCGTCGATCCGTCCCCAGCCGGCGAGGTCGCCCGCCGCGAACTGGTCCCGCGCCAGGGCATAGGCGTCCAGCGACGGCTGGCGCACCTCGATGGCCTCGAACCGGGCCTCGGCGTTGCCGGCACAGTACAGGCCCACCTGGCCGTCGGCGTGGGCGGCGTCCGTCACCTGGAAGAGCCGGTCGCTCCCCAGGAAACCCGTCAGCCGGGAGCCCACCGCCTCGACGGTGAGCCGGAAGGGCTCGCCCGCCGTGTAGCCCTTCGGCTCCTCCCAGAGGACCGAGGTCTGGCCCTTTTCGCTCTTGACCAGCCGCCGGTATTTGAGGCCCGCATCCAGGGAGAGGCGGTAATGGTTGTCGCCGTCCACCCAGCGGAAGACCACGCCCAGAGTGCCGCCCGAGTCGCAGCGCAGATCCGCCGTGTAGCGGTAGTCCGTCCAGCCGGGATCGCCGGCCAGGGCCACGGTGCCCGGCAGTTCCGGCTCGGCCCCGCCGCCGATCTCCGAGATCTGGATCAGCGCCCCGCCCTCCACCCGCCAGTCCGAAGGGCCGCCGGTCGCCCCTTGATCGACCACGGTGAAACGAGCTCGGGTGGCGACCGGCTCGCCCCCGAACCGCTCCGAGAGCAGCACCGGATCGCCCGCCGGCTCGGCTACCACGCCCGGCAGGGCGCGCAGCTCGACGCGAGTCCGGGAGAGGTCCGTGGCCTCGCGCAGCAGCAGAGCAGCGGACTCCTCCGCGGGCAGGACCGCGCCGAAGGTGGCCTCGACGAGCTTCACCGCGCCGGGGGTCTCCGGCGCCGGGAGATGGCGCAGGGTGCCGGAGAGGGCGAATTCGATCCGGTCCCAGGCCAGGGGCTCGGGGCTCCGCAGCAGGAAGGCGACCGGCACGCCGGCCTTCTCCAGGCGGGTGACCTCCACCTGCGCCGGGTTCTGTCGCGCGGCCGGCCCCAGGGCTCGCGTCGCGAGATCCTCGTAGGCCCGGGCCTCTTTCTCCGAGGGAGGCGAGAAAGAGGGCGCCACGGCCTCGTTGAGCAGATCCCCCACCGCTGTATCCGCTCCCAGATCGGCCTTCCAGGTCTCGTCCTGGAAGCTGTGGAGGTGATGGACGAAGTTGGCGTAGAGCGAGGTGGTGAGCTGGAACCGGTAGACGACCGGTGCCGCCTTTCCGAGATCGTCCACCCGGGCGTCGGTAAAGCGAGCTCCGGGGCTCTGGCACGAGTAGAGGCCGAGGCCGCCCGCGGCGAAATCCCCGTCCTCGACCGCGAACACCGGCTCGCCGTCCACATAGGCGCGCAGGGACTTGCCGATCGCTTCGACCGTCACCAGATAATCGCGATTCTTCCGGTACGCGAAGTGGTCCTCGGCCAGGAGGATCGTTCCTCCCTTGACCAGCCGGCGGACCCGGCCATCCAGCGAGAACCGGTAGCCCGTACCCGGCCCCTGATAGCGGACCACCACGCCCACGGCCCCGGCCGGTGCCCGGAGATAGACGCTCACCCGATAGTCCGTCCAGGCTCCAGCCCCAGCGAGGAGCAGCAGAGTGCCCGGCCGGTCGGGCGAGACGATGCCGCCCATCGCCGAGAGCTGCTCCACGAACCGGCTCGGAGGCTCTTCCACCTCCCCCACCTGCCAACTGGAGGACCCGCCCGGCCCCGTATCCTCTACAGACCAGCCGTCGGGCGCGTGCCCCAGGACATTCCCCGGGAAGGTCTCATGCAGCAGCAGCGGCGTCAGCCGCGCCTCGTGGAGGGTGTCGGCAGCGAGCACGCGCCCCGGATCGGAGGAGGTCAGCGCGCTGTCCTTGGGGAAGGTCTGAGGATCGAGCTTCTTGGGCAGGCAGGTGGCGGCGGCGATCAGCGTGATCCAGCGCGTCTCCTTCTCCGACAGGGTGAGCGTCTCCGCCGTCCCCCACTGCCCGCTGAGGACCAGAAGCCGCCCCAAGCCGTCCCGCGCCGGCTGGTTGCTGGCGTCGTAGAGATAGAGGCCGAGGTCCCGCCGGTCCATGCGATACATCTGCTCGACGTAGTCCTCGTTGAATTCCAGCCCCACATCGTAGGCGCGATAGAACGGCTTGAAGAGGATCGGCTTCTCTCCCGGCGGCGGCACGGTCGGCGGCGTCGTCTTCCGCACGTAGCGGGTGAGGTCCTCCAGCCCGGTCTCGAAGGGATTGTTGGCGTTGCCCCCTGCCGGCCGGCTGAGCTCGGTGAGGCCCGGAGGGCCGCCGGTGCGGAAGTAGGCGCGCTCGACCGGCGAGCGGTCGCTCGGCAGGCCGTCCAGGTCGGGGCTTGCGGGGTCGAGATCGAGATGGGTCTTCACGGTCAGCTTGTAGAAGCTGTCCGGCGCGAGCACCTCGCCCTCCGCTCGCCAGTGGGCGAGCTCGTCGATCTGGTGCTGGATCCTCTCGTCCTGCCGCACCACCTGCCCGGCCTCGGGATCGGGGGTGACGCAGACCTGCTCCAGGCAGAGGGGACCGTCGCCGGTGATCACCACACCGGGCATCTCGGGACCGTCGACCTGGATCACCCCGTTGACTGGGAAGAAGGGGCTGAAGGGGGTGCCATCGACGCTGGCCCACGGGCCGGTGGGCTGCGGACAGAAGAAGCAGACCTGATGGATCAGCTTCTCGCTGCCGGAGGCATAGACCACGACCCGCGTGATGGCCGGCCCGTCGAGACGGATCGTCTCCGTCGAGGTCCCGCCCGTGCCAAAAGGCGCGTGGGTGGCGACCGCCGTGCCGGCAGCGTTGTAGGCGACGATGCGGAAGGGCGGGCGGTGAGTGACCAGGAGCGTCACCCACGCGGCGGAGCATGGGAGCTCGACGTCGAGCTCGAAGCCGGCGTTCAAACCGAGCTCGCCTTGATCCCAGCGCTCGATCCGGGCGACGGGGAGGAGCGCGCCGTCGGCACCGCGCACTGCGAAGCGGGCCCCCTCCTCCGCCTTCCAGGGGTTGGAGAGGGTGCCGGCCACCCGCCGGCGCACGTCGACGCAGGCCGGCACCGCATCGACAGTCGCGATCTCCCGCGCCGCGGTCGAGAAGAGGGTTATCGGGCCCGCGTCAGCCTGCGCCAGAATGAAGCGGAACCGGCTCCCCGGAGCCCGCGACTGCACACGAATACCATGCCGCACGGCGGCTTCCGGGAAGCAGAGAAGCGGGATCCTCTGGACCACGCCGTCCCTGGTGATGGTCCGCGTCCCCACGGTGGCCGGGCCGAAGCCCCAGGAAAGGGTGATGGCGGGCGGCCCGGGGAAGGTCCAGGGCGACGGGATGGAGCTCTGAGGTTGCAGCCCGCCAAAGCCGAAGCAGGTCTCCTTCCCGGGTCGCACCGGGACACAGGGATAGCCCGGCAGGGCGTCCGAGACCCACTCCTCCCAGGAGGAGCCGGTGTGCCGGTTGAATTCGAAGGGGTTCCTGGCCCCCAGGAGGATCTTGGTCTGGCCGCGGCTCTGCGGCGGGGAGTCGCCGTCCGGCAGCGGCGGGACGACCGACCACGCGCCCCGGAGGGGAGGTGGGCCAGAGCTCGAGCTCCCGGGGCTTGCCGCCACGGTCTGCCAGCCATGGTCGACCTTGCGCTCCAGCGTCACCGCGTCGAGCACGTAGCGGACCCGGAGGACGCTGCCGCCATGCGGGTTGCCAATCGGCTCATACGGGGTTTCGACCGGCTGCAGGTTGCTCCCCACCAGCGCTCCGTCGTGGACCGAGCGGGCGAAGGTGAGGGCGATCCGCGCGTCCAGGGGTACTTTGGGGACGGCGCCTTCGGGCGGGTCCGAAGCGGCAGCGGGTGTATTGGCGACGAGAAAACCCGCGCCGTCGTCGTAGCTCGGCAGCAGCAGCGTGGGACGCGGCAACGGCCAGGTGACCGAGCTCTTCAAGTGCTCAATGCCGATGGTTACCACCGGCAGGGGGAGCGGCGGCGCGTGCTTCCGCGGCCCCCACTCCAGCACCACCGTGGCCCCGATCTTCTTCTTGAATGGCCAGGGGAGCTTGATGCCGACGCTGAACCTGCCGAGCAGATGGTAGGGCTTGAAGACGTCGGCCGCGATCTCCGCGTCCAGAGAGAGGCCCAGCCCGAGCCCGAAGGCCTTGAGCTCCACCAGGGCATGGAGCCAGAGATCGCCGTGAAAATGGCTGGGCTTGAAGCTCAGGAGCGCGTTGCCGTCCGCCCAGGCCTCCAGCCGGACGCTCAACGGCCCGAAGCTCCAGGCGTTGTTGTAACCGAACCAGGCGCCCAGAGCGAGCTGGTGGGCGTCCAGCATGAAGTAGGCGTTGGCCTCGACGAGGCGGGCGAACAGAGCCCGGATGCGCAGCTCCCGCGGCTCGTTCTTCCCCAGGTAGAGGTGCCAGGCGGTGGGGTCGTGGAAGGCGTAGAACGCCTCCATGCTGCCGCCGATCTCGATCAGCTCGCCACCCGTGCCGCTCTTGTACTCGGCGTCGAGGCCGATGAGGACGCTGCCGGCCCGACCGTCAAGCACGGCGAGAGCGCGGAACTGCCCCTCGTCCTGCCCTTCCGCCCGCTTCTTCAGGAACGAGGCGGCGCCCTGGATGAGCACGATCGGCCCCGGGATGACGATGGCGAGCAGGAACTTGCCATTGAAGGTGTAGCCGTTGTCCGCGAGGGTGGCGAGGGTGATTCCCGCGCCGACGGCGAAGCTCCCCTTCCTGGGAACCCACTTGCTCTTGAGATCGGTGATCCCCTGCTTGGGGTGGTGGTAGAAGCTCTTCGAGTGATCGATGCTGAACCACATGTCGCTCGGCTGTTTGTTCGGTTCCATCTGGAGCGCGAAGAGACCGGCGAAGCCGTAGATCCCGAGCCCCGTGCTGGCGAGCGGAATGCCGGTGGGCAGATCGACGTCGACATAGATGGCGAAGAAGTTGTACCGCCCCTGCGCCCCCTTGACCGAGCCGATGACCAGGGTACCGTCGATCTCGAGCTCCGGGGTTTCGAGAGTCAGGTGGATGTCGCCGTCGAAGCGGTGGATCAGGTTGCCAAGGTCATCGGTGGTCTCACGGTAGGAGACCGCGCCCTTGAGATGGAGAACGTCGGGGATCGTCAGCTCGACCCCGGCGCCGTTCAGGGTGATCCTGGGGACCGGATGAGTTTCGGCAGGATTCCACGTGATCCGCAGCCCTTCGACCGACGCCCCCGCCTGAAGGCCGTCGACGAGTTGCAGGCCTCCCGAGAAGCCCACCCACCGGGTGCCGTCGTCGTTCGTGCCAAAGCCGAGCTGGGAGATTTCAATCTTGAAGCCGTAGAAGTCGAGGGTCTTCTGCTCGGGGACGTCCAACCAGCCGCCGTCCAAATGGACGTGGCCTTTGGAGTCGATCGAGAGCTCCTTGACGTCGAACCTGGGCCAGTCGAGACCGCCGAAGAGGGGGGTGAGCGTGCCGGAGAGCTTGGCGGTGAAGAGGCCGTTCTTGAGCTCGAAGGCGATACCGTCGAGCTCCATGTCGAGGACGTCCGGCTTGACGAGGTGCTTCAGCCCCCCGGCCTTGCTCAGGCCGACGAGCAGAGCGCCGTCGAGCCCGATGCCGATCTCGGCGGCGACGGGCCCGTCGAAGAACGGCACGAGCAAGGTGCCGCTGATCTCGACCTCAACGGGAAGACTCTGCCGGAGCTCAAGGTGAATGCTCTCGAGGGTAAAATCCATTCCGAAGAGTGTTCTCTTCTGAGCCGGCGTCCAATTCTTGGTGACACTGCCCGTGAAGCCGCCGCTGCCGAGGTAGCAATGCTTGAAAGCCAGGTCGCTGACGGGGATGGCCGACGGGTCGCCGGCCGGCTGGGACAGGCCGGAAGGCAGGTAAATATCGGCCGTTTCAATGAAGATGCCTCTCCACCCTGCACCAATGTCGGGTGGCCGGTCAGCCGGTAGAGCTGTCTTGCTGGAAAAGATCGGAATCAGACCCGATACGTCGATGACGACGCCGGTCGAGCCGATCATGGCCGGTGAAAGCTTGAGGTCGCCAGAGCTCTGCAACGAGATGTCGCCGTCCCCGTCGATGCTGAGGACACCCTCGATCGAGATCTCGGCGAAGCTCCCCTCGACCACCTGCCAGACACCCCCGACCAGCTTCACGGGTCGCAGGACCGTGGCATCGAAACGCAGAGCGAGCCTTCCCGCGAGCCGCAGCTCAAACCGGTTCGGACCGAGGTCCATCTCCAGGGTGAGATCCGCGCCGTCTTTCGTTGCGCTCGCCAGCACCAGCGACGTGCCTTGCAGCCCGGGAAGCTCGATCGCCAGCTCCTGCGTGAAGACGAGCGGCACTTGTACCGTGACGTAATCGTTCACTCGGCGGGACGTTACTTTTCGCACGCCCACGCTATCGAGCAGTGTCGAGTCCAGGGGCAGGTTGATCCTGTCGAGTGGAACGAAAGGGATCTGCTCGACCGAGCGCACCAGGTCGGAGAGGACCATGGCACGCCTCTGTTTGAAGATCCTGCGTGCTGTTTCGCTGATGGCCATGGCTGTCTACTCCGGCCTCGTTCTCTCCAGAGCCCTTAGGGAGGGATGTGCGGCGCACCGCTGCACAGCGATTGGGGATCGATCACGGTATCGTAGGAGTAGTCATAGACGAGCTGCTGAAGCAGGTCAACAGGTGGTATCACAATGGGCCGCGGGTGAGGCTTTGCCCGAACATAAGGAAGAGCGGACCGATTCCATTGCTCGAAGCCCTTCTTGGGGTCATCTTCGATCAACGCTTCCGGCATGTCGATGTGCGCCGCCCAAAGCTTGTGCCGAAGATCCCGCGCGAACTGACAGTGCTGCCCGTCCGGCGTGAGAGCCGAATCGACGACCGCGAGCGCGAACTCCTTGTCGTTGGTCATGCTGCGACGATTTAAGTTCATGGATCCGATTTCTGCCCATACGTCGTCGACGATGGCGACCTTGGCATGCACGTAGATGGGAGCCTCTGCCTGCAGAGGATTGAGCAGGGAATAGATCGCAAACCTGTCGCCGGCCGTCTTGACGAGATCGTTGATGATGATCGACTGTTGAGTATTCATGAAGAAGGCGGCAATGGCGCTGTCGGGCTCCACGGGAACGACGACGATCACACGCAGATTCGGGTGAAGAGCCAGAGAGAGCTTGATGGCAGCGGCCACTTCGTAGGAGATGAAATATTGATCCTCGATGTAGATCAGCTCACGCGCCATGTTGATGGCCTTGAGCAACGCGAGGCGGGCAGTGAATTCTCCGTTGGGAGCGAAGGGCAGCTTTTTAGTCTTGTCGTTGAGCCGGCAGGGATAAGTACGAAGGATCTGCACGTTGTGCGTGCCGCTGGTGCTCTGCGAGGGGATGGCTTTTTCGATGAGTGGCGGAGCGAAGCACAGCTTGCTGGGTTGAGAGGGATCGTTCCAGCGTTCCCGAAAAGTTTTTTCCAGGTCTATAGCGGCTGGACCCAGGACGTGGCAATGCACGTCATGCCATCCACCCTCATATGCGCTGTCCGTGATCTGTCGCTGATCGTGCACGTCATGCTCGACGTCATCCCAGCGGTTCAGCGTGAGATCGATACCGCCACAAAAACCATGCAGAACGCTGCTGTCCTTCTTGAAAATGACGACGAATTTCTGGTGCGCTGAACCGCAGAATGCGTTACGCGCGTCGGTGATGCAGAACACAACGTTGAATTTGTCCTCCAAATCTGTCCTGACACCTTCGTTGTCGCTGGTCGTGTGCAAGGAGAGGATGATCTTGATGTCGACGTCACGTTTAGAGGCCGCGCCGAGAACCGTGCCCAGAGCGCTCTCCGGTTTTGACTTGCCAAGCAGATCGGCATCGAGGTTCATCTCCCAGTCGACGATGTGAACGTAGTCTCCCGAGACGGTACCCTGAAGCAGTTGGAAGAGGAAGGCCATGTAAGCCTGGCCCTCGATGAACGCAGTCACCTGATTGTTCGAGGAATACACTTGTATTCCACGGGTGCCGATCTCATCGGCGGCCAGGAACCAATCTGCGGGGCTCGTGCTGAAAGGGGGCATCGCCGGCATCTCCATCAATGGAACGGCTCGATCGCCGTTTCGAGATAAGCAATGTTGACGTTGCCCGCTGCGTTCCTCACGCGCAACCGGTAGCGATTGGCGACCTGCTGAATGGCCGTCAAGTCGGTGAAGCTGCTGCTTCCTGCCGGCAGCCAGCCGGAGACGGCGCGCCAGCCACCGAAAGCGGCGCGGAGGACGACGGTCTCGAGGTCGGCGGCCGGAGGTGACCACTGCAGCTCGATGCCGCCGCCGTCCGTCCTCCAGGCGCCCGAGACCCACGGCGGCGGCTCGGGAGGCGTCTGGTCGTAGGCTTGTGTTGCTGCGGCCGTCGACGGCGGCGAGAGGAAGCCCGAGGAATCTCTGGCCAGGACGCGGTAGAAGTAGGTCGTCAGCCCCTGGACGGGGGCATCCGTCCAGTGAGGCCGCTCCGGCGGGTTGGCCACGGCCGTCTCGCTGTGGACGAGCGACATCTGCCGGACGTCGTCCGCTTCCTGCGCTGACGACGCCCGGTAGACCCGGTACTCCACGACGTCCGGCTCCGGGCTCGCCTCCCAGTAGAGCGTGATCTGCCGCTCTCCCCCCACCACCTTCGTAATCACCGGCGCCCGCGGCGGCTCCACCTTCCTGAGATAGACCGGCGGCCCCGCGAGGCTCAGCGAGCCCTGGTTCTGTGCCCCATCCACGAAACGTGCACGATAGAAATAGCGGTTGGTGGCGCGGCCCGGGAGAGTGTCCGTGTAGGCGCGGATATCGGCCGGTTGGGGCACGTAGGCCGCGTCGTCGTCCGGCCGGCGCTCGTCTCTGATCTGGGGATCCGCCATCTCCAGGGGAGCCAGGGTGACCTGGGTGAAGGCGGCCTCGTTGCCGGGGAGGCCGGCGAGGACGCGCAGTGCGTTATCCGGCAGCGCGGGATAGCCGGTGGGATCGGCGAGCTTCTTGAGAGCCTCGACCGCGCCGGAAATCTGGGCCGGGTTCCAGGTCTTGGGGAACAGGTCGACGTCGGCCGCGGTGAGACCTCCCCGCGTGTGCCGGACGGACGCGTCGCGTGTTTCGAGGGCGGTCCGGTCGGGCTGTGCCTCGTTGCCGGGCAGGAGCGCCAGCACGGCCCAAGCGTCGTCGGAGAGACTGCTGTAAGGCGCTCCCGTGGCGAGGGCGTTCAGGGCGACCGCAGCCGCCATCCGCTTGCCGGCGTCCAGGCTGTCCGGGAAGAAATCCGCGTGCTTCGCGTTCGCCGGCTCGAGCGCCTTCCGCGTCTCTCGAATCAACCAATCCCGTTTGAAAAGGCTGTCGTCCACGGCGCGCAGGACGTGGACCTTGAGCTGCTCCACGGGCGCGAAACGTAAGGTCGTGTAGGAGCGGCTGTGGTAGTCGGCCGGCGTGGCGTAGCGCCGCTCGCTCGGATCCGGCAGGTCGGGCACTTGGTTCAACGCCTGTAGAACACGGAAAACGGTGGCGGACGGCGAGAGCCGGCTCTCGTTGCCGAAGCGGGCGGGATCGTTCCACTTCGGATCGTCCGCTACATGCTTCTTATCGTCCGCTGCGCTCACCGCGATCTGGGCGTAGACGGCGGGCTCGGCGAGGCTCGGTGCGAAAGGCTCGCCGTCTTTGGCGTCTGGAGCCGGGAGGAAAACATCGTACTCGCGGGTGGGCCTGCCGAGGACCCAGGCGGCGAACGGACCGGCGAGCGCCGGGGGCGCCTCCAGGGTCACGGTGCGGGTGTCGGCGTCGTAGCGCACGATACGGTGCGCCTCGTGCGCAGTGCCAGCTTGGAGCCAGAGGTGGTCGATCCAGGGCTGAACACCGGAGAGATTGGGGCCGGCGCCGAAGAGGACGTCCTGCCCGGTCACCGTCACCGGCACAGTCTGGAAGGCGTCGTTGTCGTGCGTGAGCGGCTGGCCGTTCGGGTCTTTCGACGGATCGTAAACCGTCCGCGCCGGCGGCTCGTAGGGCACGGCGGCGAGACGCTGCGCCCAGTTCGTCGTCAGGCTGGTATCAATCCAGAGCCCGTGCTTTTCAGGGATTGCCACGGTGCAGGGCTTCCCCGCGATGGGAGGGATTTCGTCATGGGGTCCGAGGTTCTTCACTCGCAGCCGGAGCTGAGCGCCCGGCTGGCTGCCCAGGATCGCGAAGTCGTCGTTGCCCACCCGCAGGCGGGCGCCGGCAAAGGCGTCGGCGGCGCGAGCATCGGCGAGGTCGAGGTCCACGTCGCTTTGATCGGTCGCGGCGGCGGTGACCTTCACGATCCTTCCCAGGAGGGCGTTCCAGCGCCCGGGCTGGTAATAGAGGCGGAACTCCCGGGTGTCCGGCGCCTGGAGTTGCTGGAGGTGGGTCCAGCGCCAGCGCACGCGCAGACCCACGACGTCCTTGTGGTCCTTGCGCCACTTCGTGTAAGCCTCGTCCTGAAGCACCCAGCGGTCGGGAGGGTCGAGGGCCCAGGCCTCGGCGCTCAGGGGAGGCGACGGCGGCGTGGTGTCGAGCAGGGCCACGGCGAAGGCGTGGCGCTGGTGCTCGGCGGGAACCCACTCGTACCACGAGGCCGGCGGACCCAGGGGGCTGTGGCGGCCGAAGAGGTCCTGACCGATGAAGCGGTAGCTGTACCAGCCCTCGGCGAGATTGCTGTCCACCAGGAAGAGGGGGATTGAAGGGGGCGGCCAGTCCGAGCTGCGCGGATTGGGGGGGACCGGTGGATTCGGCGGATCGGGCTCCGAGACCAGGACCGGTGAGCCGTCCCGCAGCGGCAGATAGTCCGAGTCGGCGGGCTGGGTCACTGGCGGGTCCGGGTTTGGATTGGGGCCGAGCGAGGCCCGCTTCGGATAGTAGAAGATGAGCCGGTCCGGCTGATCTACGGTCGAGTCGGCGGGGAGCGGCCACCAGAGGCCGACCTCACCCGCCACCTCGGGGAGCGTGCCGTCGATCTGCCGCACGGCCGGTCCTGGGAGAGCGTACGCCTTGCCTGCGGAGGGCGGCTGGATGGGGGGCGCAGGCATGGAGGGGATGCTCTTGCCGGCAACCAGGTAACCGTCCACCGCCTTGTCGTTCGCCTGGAGGGCGATCCACTGCAAGGCTGTGGCCGCGCTGCCGCCGAGGACGCCGGTGGGATCGGCGAGAAGGAGGTAGTCGTAGGCGATTCCCGGTGCCGCTGTGGTGTCCACGAAGTAGAGGCCGAGCATTTGGGCGATGGCCGGCTGGAGACTCGCGAGGAGGAGTAGCTCCAGAGGGTGGAAGCCGGGGAGCTGCTCCAGGGGGTTGCGGGCCGGGATCTTCGGCACGTCCGCCTGGGTGGCTGGCGAAAGCGGCTGGCCGGGGAGTTCGGGATGCGTGCGGTCCGCCATGACGCCGGCGGACGGCCCGCCCTGGACGAGGGCCACGAGCTCACCGTGCAGGTCAGGGAAGCCCTGGTCCCAGCCCACGGGCGCGGGGTAGGTCACCCGCGACAGGGCCAGCGTCTTGGCGTCCTCGAAGGTGGCGGGCTTGCCCGGGCAGGGATAGTCCTTGTGCGCCACCGGCAGGCAGAGGGGGTATTGGAACCCAGGTATCTCGCTCCAACCGAAAGTCACCCCCTGCTGGCTGGGCCAGACGCAGAGGTCGACGAGCACGGCGTTGCCGCCGCCGATCTGGACGGCGGTGATCCCCTGGCCTTCGAGCGTGGCTGCGACCACCTGCCCGGCGTCCCCCTGGACGACCGTGTGGGCCACGGAGGTGGTTCCCGCCAGGACGGAGACCTCGATCGCAGCGCCCTTTCCCGGTCCGGTCGCCGGGCACTCCCAGCAGATCTGGTGCAGGAGGGCCGATTCGGCGATGGGACCGTTCACGATCACCGTGGCAATGGACGGGCCGGTCAGGGTGACGGTCCCGGCCGCCTGACCCACCACGCTTTGCGTCGCGATGATCTTGCCGTCCTTCGCGAGCGCCTCGATCCTGAGGTCCATCCGGTTGGTGAGCAGCAGGTCGACGCGCGTGGCCGGACAGGGCAGGGTGATCTCGAGCCGGCTGGTGCACTGGAGGCCGGGAGGCGAGCCGGGCCATTGTTCGATGGCGGTGAGCGCGATCTGGGGGCTGACCGGCGGCAGCGGCACCGAGAAGACGGCACCCTTTTCCGTGCGGGGGCTCAGTGCGGTGCCGAGGGGAAAAGTGCGGAAGTCGACGCAGGTCCTGGTCGCCTGCGGTCCGGCGTCGCGCAACCCGATCCGCACGTCCACCCGCCGCGCCTCGACTCCCCCGGGCAGGTCGAAGCGCAGCAAGGCCCCCTGGTTGAGGTCGACCTCGACCACGCCGGTCGGAGGGAACTCTTCGGTGAAGACCAGAGGCCTGGCGCTGCTCAGGCTGCCGAGCGTCGTGGGAAGTTGGACGCTCTGCAGCGGCCCCGGACGGAAACGGCGGAGCTCCGGGCTCAGGCAGCGCGGCTGCCGAGGCTGGCTCTCGCGCCGGAAGAGATAGAAGCCATGCCAGGGAAAGCCCCGCTCCGGGTTGAAGAGCCAGCGGCAATGGAGACCGTCCGGCAGCCGGGGCTGGCCGGTATCCGGGGGCTGGTCGCCCAGGACACCGAGGACGAGCATCGACAGGTCGTCAGTCTGGAAGCTCATAGAGGATTGCTCTCAAGCTACGCTCGATTGAGCAATCCAGCAAGCTTATCGGCGCAAAGCCATATCGCCAGATGGGGCCATCCTCCTCTGGATATACTCCAGCCTGTCCCGGCACGATCCCCGCCGTGCACTTATACATAGGTGTCGATATAATTCTTCACCCTTCAAGGAGGTGATTGAATGCGCAAGAAGATGATGATGTTGCTGGCCGTGTCCGCCGTCGCGCTCGCGGGTCTCCTGTCGGCTCCCCACGCCGAGGCCAACCACTCGTGTCCGATCTGCACGACCTATGCGGACGGCTCGCAGTGCTGCGTCAGTTGCATCTGCGACGATTCCGGGCGGCGCATCGCCTGTACGGACCACTTCTGTCCGCCGGCCGGCGGGCGCGGCTAGGTTATTCGACGGTGAGAAAGAAGCTGCTGCTCCTGACCCTCTGCCTCGTCGCCACCGCGGCCTCGCTGGCGACTCCCCGCATCCAGGCATCCCCCCTGGGTGGCGGTCCCTTCCACTCCTGTCCGGTCTGTACGACCTTCGAAGACGGCTCGCAGTGCTGCATCACCTGCCAGTGCGGCGTCAACGGAGTTCCCGTCATCTGTCCGGAGATCGCCTGTGTGCCAGCCCTCTAAATCCACCTGAGACTCGGAGGAACGCGAATGCGCAAGAAGATGCTGCTCCTCGGTTTGGCGATGGCCGCGGTCATCGGCGCCCTTTCCACGCCAGGTGCCAACGCCTGCCCCAACACCAGCTGCCCCATCTGCACCACCTACGCGGACGGATCGGAATGCTGCGTCGGTTGCATCTGCTGCGGTGACAGGGTCATCGCCTGCACCAACGTCTACTGCCCGCCGCCGGACGGGGAGGGCGCCAACTAGGCCAACCCGCCCCATCAACGCTTTTCAACGGAGGAACGATCAATGCGCAAGAAGTTGTTTATCCTGGCCCTCTCCCTGGCCGCGCTCGCCGGCGCTCTGTCAGCTCCCCGCGCCAATGCCGGCGGCACCCACTCCTGCCCCATCTGCACCACCTACGCCAACTGCACTCAGTGCTGCGTCAGTTGCATCTGCGACGACGAGACCGGACAGATGGTGGCCTGCACGAACCACTTCTGCCCGCCGCCCAACGGGCCCTGCGAAAAATAGAGGCCGGGCCCTCTTGAAATCCTACTGAACGGAGGAACCACGAATGCGCAAGAAGATGCTCCTCCTCACTCTCTCCCTCGCCACCGTAGCGGGCGCTCTCATGGCTCCCCGTGTGGAAGCCGGCGGCACCCACGGCTGCCCCCGCTGCACGACGTATGCGGACGGCTCGCGGTGCTGCGTTAGCTGCGTGTGCAACTCGGCCGGAATACCGATCGCCTGCACCCAGAACTTCTGCCCGCCGCCGGGAGGCTTGGAGTAGGCGCGCAGAAAATCGAAGACAGGGACAACAGGGACTGCAAGGACAGCAGGGACACGAAGAAAGATCGGAGCTTTTTCGTCTCTGGAGTCCCTGTTGTCCCTGGAGTCCCTGCCGTCCGCCCCCCTACACGTTCCGCGCCGCAATCGCCGGCGCCACCTGCGCCCCCCGCAGCGCCGGCCCCAAGGCCGCTCCAATCCCGATCACCCAGAGCCCCACGGCCCCCGCCGCCACCACCCCGGGGCTGAGCCGCGCCCCCGCCACCCAGGTGACGATGCCGAAGTTCAGGGCGTAGGCGAGACCCGCGCCGAGGACGACGCCAGCAGGAAATGACGGACGATCGCCGCCCGGTCCGCGCCCAGGGCGCGGCTCACGACCGTGGGCTGCACCTCGGATAGCGGAGCGTTGGCGCCGTGGTCATACTCCACGAACGTGAAGCCCCGCCCCTCGGCGATGGGCACCCCCCAGGGTCTCGAAGACGCCCGGGTCCGCAGCGCAGAGGTGGGTGGTCACGGGCTCGGTGCGGCTGCCGGGCACCCGCACGTCGGTGAGGCTGCCGCTCTGCTGCCAGGGCTTCAGCCGGGTGTGCGAGGCGGCGCGGACTCCGGGCACGGCGCGCAGGAGCCGCAGATCCTGGTCGGCGAGCTGATCGAGCACCGGCTGCTGCCGCAGAGAGTCCGCGAACGGATTGCTCTGGACGAAGGCGATGTGCTCGTCGTCGAAGCCGGACTCCCTGGCGAGCCCATGACGACGACCATTGACAAGGCAGGGCGCGTGGTCATTCCCGCCGAGGTGCGAAAGCGGCTCGGTCTGACCGCCGGCGCGGAGCTCGAGATGAGGATCGAGGGCTTTTCCATCCGGCTCGTCCGGGCGGTGGCCGGCCCCCAACTTGTCCGGCGCGGCAAGCGCCTGGTCGCCTGCCCCCAGGCCGCGGAGGGAGAGCGCACCGAGGTCGACGTAGCACGGTTGATCGAAGAGGAACGGGACCGGCGGCCGGGCTGAGGGGCACCTTCTTCGGCACCAGTATCCTCGTCGCCGGAATCATCGATTTTGGCCGCAGCTCGCGTCACGCCCTGCTGTTGATGGATGCCGTCGCGGACGGCCGGATCGAGCACCCGATGACCGCCTGGCACTGCTGCCTCGAGTTCTATTCGGTGACGACCCGCCTACCGGAAGAGCTGAACGGGAAGCGGACAGGTGTCCGCCATCCCTTGCCAAGGGCCGCCGTTCGTGTTTCAATTTGCGTCTCATGAGACGCGACGAATACCTGCAACGCAAACGCGAGCTGGACGAACGGCTGCGCGCCGGGGTCGAACTGCTGGAGGCCGCGCACCGGGCCGAGGTCCGGGCGCTGGAGACGCTCTGGGCCGCTCAGGGCTTTCAGGGCGAACCGGAGAGCCCGGGCTCACTGGCGGCGGCTGCCGTTCCGGAGCCACCGTCTTCTCCACTCCTGCCGGCCCAGCCACACGCCCGGCGGAAAGCCCGGCGGGATGACTGGGCGCTCCGCAACGAGGTCGTGGAGGCACTGAACCGGGTGCCGCAGGAATTTGACAAGAATGACGTCTGCCGCGGGCTCGGCTACACTCCCAACCGCGCCTCCCTGCATCGCGTCTTCCGGGATATGGTTCACGAGGGAGCTCTCGAAGTGAAGGAGCCCGGCACCGGCAGGCTGCCGACGGTCTACCGCAAGCTCCCCGCCTCTCCCGGACCGGAGGAGTGACACGTCTCGACGCTCCCGCGACCTCGCGGACCCGTGAAGAGACATTACGGAATGCTCGACCTACATTGCGGAGTGCTCCGGCGACGCAAGGGAACGCTCCAGCGACGCTGGGGAGTGTTCCAGCGACACTACAAAGCATTCCAGCGACGTTGGGGAACTCTCCAGCGACACTACGGAGCATTCCAGCGACGCGAGGGAATGCTCCAGCGACGCCACGGAGCACTCTTCCGCCCCTCCGGAGCGCTCCACCTCACCTCGGGAACGTTCCGCAGCGTCGCAGGAACGCTCCGTAATGTCTCACCAGCGTTCCGAAACCTCTCGGGGACGTTCCGTGGCACTGTGCGAGCGCTCTTGGACGTTCCCGGATCGATCCTCGACGCTACTCCGGCATTCCCGACCTAGGAGCCAGGGCTTTCTTCTGGGCCGCAAGCCCCAGGAAAGCGCCCCAAACCCTTGAGAGCCCGGAAGGGCGGCAGCAGACGTAAAGTAGTAGACTCCAGGACGAGGAGAGCCCGATGAGCGCTGTGCAGTTGGACATTCCCGAGGAGACGCTAATCAGCCTCAAGACCGATGCCGAGTCCTTCGCTCGGGATCTCAAGCTGCTGGCTGCCGTGAAACTGTTCGAGCTTGGGAAGTTGTCCTCGGGGAGAGCGGCGCAACTGGCCGGGATGACACGGGTCGAGTTCCTGCTGGGGCTGCAGCGCTTCCAGGTCTCCCCCTTCCAGATGACGGAGGACGAGCTGCGCCAGGACATCCTCAATGCCTGACCGGCTGGTCGTCTGCAACACCTCGCCACTTCTCTATCTCCATCAAGTCGGGCGGCTCGACCTGCTGCGCGATCTCTATGGCCGGGTGCAGATCCCGACAGCCGTACGGACTGAGCTGGAAGCCGGGGCGGAGCGAGGAGTCTCCGTTCCTGACGTTAAGGGGACGGAATGGCTGGACGTGCGGCCCCTCCCAGGCTCCTCGCTGCTGCCCGTGGTCGTCGATCTGGGAGCGGGTGAGGCGGAGGCCATCGCTCTGGCGTTGGCGGCTCCGGGGAGTCTGCTCATCCTGGACGACGCGCTCGGACGTAGAATCGCTCGCCTGAACAGTCTGACCTGCACAGGCACTCTCGGTGTGCTCATCAAGGCCAAGCAGCAGGGACTTCTTCCCTTGGTCTCTCCCGTCATCGAGGAACTGCGGCACACGACGATGTACCTGCCGCCCCTCCTGATCAGGAACGTGCTCAAGGAAGCCGGCGAAGGCTGACGAGTTGCCGAAGAAGTGCCTGGTACCTGCTCAGCTCTGTGCGAGCGCTCTTGGACGTTCCCGGAGCGATCCGCGACGCTACTCCGGCATTCCACTGCCAAGGTGGGTCCTCACAACCTCTTGTAGACATCTCGCGCCTTGGATTCGCGACGCCGGAGATGCGGGTCGACCGGACCGACATCGCCGCTTCGGAGACGACCCGCCGTCCCCGTGGCCTCCAAAACGAGATCGTATCGGGTCTGGATCGTCTCTACGGAACATCGGAGGCGCGGCCAGGGACGGGGGTTCCGGAGAGATTGGGAGATTCCGCTTCAGAGCCCCGAAGGGCGGCAGCAGCAGACCCGACGAGCGCCCAACACATCTTTTGTTGTAGACTCTAATGGGTATTCCTTTAGGGAGGTGGCATGCATGATCGACGAACTCTCGCCGCGATCACGCAGAGAGCTGAGGGCTGTCCTGCTTCGGATCGTCAGTGGACTGGCTTTCTTTTTCCTGTGTGTTCTGTTGGCTCGATATTGGGTGCCAGAATGGCAAATTGGAAAAATTCCCGAGAAAAAGTTCTTCCTGGATCGATCGAGCACTCGCCACGAAGGAAGGGTTTGTACCAGCCCCGGGAAGCGCGAGAATAAGTCTTGGTCCTTTCATGAAGGATTATGCCTACATTTTTGATCTTCGTGGAAAAGAGGCAACGAATTGGATCCGTCGTCACCGACGGCCACTTGTCGTCGAGGTCTCCCAATTAGTCGATCAAGGCAGCGATAATGAAGCTTGGCTGTCAATTGACTTCTCCTTGAGTGGGAAGCCATGGAATGCTGTTTGGGCGCCTAAGCGGCTGTTGACAGCAGTGGCCCCGCCTCAGCCTCGTCGTCGCCCCGTCTCCGAAGCAGTAAAGGAGCTTTGCGTTTGGGACGGAGATATCCTTAATCCACTGCCTTCTGGATGGCTCCTCACGACTAGAGTGGATGCCTACTCCATAGCCGGAGGCGAAATTCCTCAATTTACATTGTCGTTTGCAGCAGGCCCCACATCAACTTGCGTGAGAAGCGTGGGCACGGCACAGATTGCCCGCAACGAGATGGGCGCCATCTCTTCGGGAAGTTTTCTCCTATTGTGGTTTCTCCCAGTGCTTGCTCTCTTGGGATCGGCCATAATCTTCTTGCTTTTGGCCATACGCAGCAGACTGTCGATCTCCACTGGATTTATCATAGGAGTCGTGAGCCTGTTGGTCAGCTTCTTCACGACCAGCGCGAGAACGACGAACCTAGTTCAGATAATATCTGCTTACGGCGCCGCTGCTTTCTTTGTGATCCTTCTATTCTTTGTCTGGTCGAGCGGGGAATCGCTGATGCGTCGCTCGGAGAGCAGGTTATTCCGCGGCTTGGACTCCCTGCGGCAGGGTCGTCTCAATCATTCGTTGGCCCGACAATTCTTGATGGGCTTTGCCTCAGGCGCGGTTCTCGGAGGAGTGAAGCTGCTTCTCTCGACGATCGCCGTAACTGCACCGGGAGTTCATCCAGAAAGCCTGAGTGTCTCCCTTCAGAACTGGACTGTGGATCGAACCTTTTTCATCGACGGAATATTACCTCTCGCTTTCGTAGTTCTAGCGAAAGGGATAAGCGGGTCAATACCGGCTATCCGGAGTCCCCTGGTGACGGTCATCCTGGCCGCTCTCCTTGTCTCTTTGGTTGCACCTTGGATGCCATCCTACTTTTACTTCGTGTCAGCAGTCACGGTGGCCTATGTATTGGTTCAAACCATGTCATCCCAAGGTATCCTAGCGGCCCTGGTGGCCTCTATTGTCTCTGTACTCCTACCTCTGGCGGTGTTCGCAATCCAGAGCCCCAGATGGTTACCGGGCTCCTTGTGGGGGAGTCTGGCGGTGCTCTTGATGATCGTTACAATCGGGGTGGTTAGCTGGTTTCACAAAGCCGAGCGAAGCGAGGAACCCCTCACAGTCTTCATTTCCTACAGTCGTAAGGACAGGGATTTGCTGCAACAACTGTGCAAGTTTTTAGTACCCCTTGAATCCGAAGGGCTGATCACAGTTCTGTATGATGCACAGATAGATCCGGGCAAGAATTGGTCTGAAATGGTCAAGAGATATCTCGCCAAGTCTGATATTGTCCTACTGCTAGTCAGCACTGATTTTCTGATCTCGCCGGCATGTCAAGATGAACAGAAAATCGCGCTCTTACGGGAAGGCAAGGGAGTTGCCTCAGTTATCCCGGTGATCCTGAGAGCTTCGAGTTGGGAAACGACACCGCTGGGTCGGCTGGAGGCCCTGCCTACGGACGGGAAACCTTTGACAACTTGGACTGACCAGGACATGGCATTCCTCGACATTGCAAAAGGAGTGCGCAGGGTAGCCGAGAACCGACGTGAAAGGACCCGGGAGTCTCAGCATATCGAAGACGCGGATCGATTGCGTCCATTAGCTTCAGCATAGCGTTCCGGTTGGGGAGGGTCTGATGGCCCCGGCCGGGGCCATCGGGGCTACAATACCGGGCCGTCAACACCGCCCCAGGAGTTCCACTCTCTTCAAAGGAGTCTGAACATGTCGAAACGTACCGTCCTCACTCTCGCTCTCGCAATGCTCATCGCTCCAGGTATTGCCGCCGCAAAGCCCGTCGCGAAGCCCGGTTGCCCGTCTCCCGTGAAGGACGCGGCGAAGAAGTCCTATCCCTCCTCCAAGGTGACGGCCTGCAAGGAGGAGAAGGAGAAAGGGAAGGTCCAATACGAGGTCAAGCTTGAGACGAAGGAGGCGTGTCACCGGTACGCCTAAACTCCCCCCATGCTGGACGCTAATTTTCCCCCCTTCGACCACAAAGGGGTGGAAGTCATGGAGAAAGAGCTGAGATCGGGGAT